>ERZ1643251.138-NODE-138-length-125922-cov-42.747321_pt1 | contig 125922 bp, 124 predicted proteins | sample MGYA00579261_ERZ1643251 | MGnify/ENA primary metagenome ERZ1643251 (study PRJEB29033, sample SAMEA4952267) | chicken gut metagenome | biome: Broiler Chicken; feature: Gastrointestinal Tract; material: Caecum | place: Ireland | collected 2018 | study: Broiler... | reverse complement strand
TGGCTGGACCAAAACCAGCTGCCTTACCACTTGGCGACGCCCCATTGCGTCTGTATTATATATAGTATAAGGCACATGATGACATGTCAAGAAGATTTATATCGTTTATTTATATTAAAAAGATTTAGTATAGCTCTTTGGTGTTATTTATTGTTAAAAATGTAAAAAATAGTACTCTTTAGTGATTTTCTCAATCCAAAAAATTGTTTATATATAAGTAGGAAAAATATTAAAGGAGATATCAAATTATGGATACATCAATCAATGCAATTAATTCTGTCAGCACCTCAACACAAAAAACACAGGCTGCTGATAAGCAATCTGAAAAAATTAAAGAACTTGCTCAAGAATATGATTTTGATTACTTTGATGTAGACAATGACGGTAAACTCTCTGGTACAGAGCTAACAAAACTTAAATCAATGTTTAATTCCGTAGATTTTGATGTTGATGAAGACGACGCTGTGGATGAATCAGCATTCAATTCTGCATTATCAGAATACAAAGAAAGCTAAAAAAGCCCGAGCTGTTTGCCTGTGAATTGTTTTTTATAAATTTCATAGTCAAAACAACCGATATCATTATATGCAACAGGATTGTCGGCAAGGTCAATTATCCTTCCCTGTCCTGTTTTGCAGCGTTTAATATACTTACAAAAACTGCAAACCTTCCATTTTTCATCAAGTTTATTTTTTTTCATATCATTATTTTAAATCAAAAAGATGATTCTTTAAGCAGAAGATAAATGCTACACTCCAAATAGTTATAATAATTGGGAGTTTATTATGAATATTGGAAACGCTTTTACTTACTTTTTCAAAGACAACAACTGGATAAAAAAATTGTTGATAGGCGGAGCTTTGCTGCTCCCTGTAGAAATCGGCAATGTATTAAACCAGACACTTCAATCTGTAAAATCCTCACCTACGGCAATGCAAGATATGGGGTTGGTTATTATTGCCGCATTCATTTTTGCAATTACAGGTGTGATTACATCTCTTTTTGTAACCGGTTACTTTGCAGTTAACACAAATTTAAGAATATACAAAAAAGATGCAATACTGCCCGAGTGGTCAAACTGGAAAAACTTATTCCTTTCAGGGTTCAAGGTATTTGGTGGTTCTTTCTTATACGGAGTATTGTATACCATTTTATTACTTATCTCCTTCATAATACTTGGAGGCCTTACCGGAGCATTGGCAGGAAAAAATGCAGCGTTCTTAATCTTAACGGTGTTATCAGTAATTTTATTTTTTATAACACTTCTTTTTGCATCTGCTGCAACCATTGCTTTTTTAACTAACCTTAAATTTTCATCTTTCTTCAACTTCAAGTTGATATCAGCTATTGTTAAAAAGAATACTGTAAAATATATTATTTTCCTTGCCTCAAGCGCTGTATTATATGGTCTTGCAGGGTTGCTTGGCTTTTTATTACTAAAAACCATTGTTCTTGCAATATTTATACCATTTATCAATATGTATATTTGTTTTGTGATAAGCGAAATTATGGCTCAGGTTGTAAGAGAAGAATCTCAAGAATAAAAAATAAAAAAAGGCGGGTTAATAAAACACCCGCCTTTTTTATTTTCTATTCTTTATTTAGATTTTTCAAAGACTCTTCGTATAAAGAATTTTTTGGACAGTTTTTATACACCTCACAAGCTAACATAGCAGTACCCCATCCTTCTTTATAAGTATTGACCAGTGAAGCAGAAGCTACTTTTTCTTTTATCATTATTTGGGTTGCAAAATTCTGCGCTATTTGTTTCTCAACATCTTTAACAGCCTTTTGATTACCTTCCAGACTATGAAGTTGAGCAAGTTCTATGCAATCTTTAATTTTGCCATAGCCATCATATTCATCTTTACGGTTTAATTTTTCTCTCGCAGAAGCAATCAAAACGTCAACCGGCATATATTTTTGTCCATTAATTACGTATTCTGTCTTTTCATATTTGCCGTTGTTTGTTTTTGAGCCAAGCTGATTGTATGGATTTACATCCTTTACCCAATCAATAGGAAGCAATCCTGTTTCTTTTTCCCAGGCTTTTGCAATTTCTGTTGTAGATTCACCTTTATCTGGCAAGTATGTTTTTTGATGATAAGAGTGATATCCATCCGGTTTATAGATTGTTTTTTCTTCCCAGCTACCGTTAAAAGACTGCATTTTAGGCTTTTTGCAAGCATAATTTGTAGCTGCAATTAAATTGATTTTCATTAATAACCTCTCTCTTTTTTAATTAACACATATAACCAATTGGATTAAAATACAAAAACAAAATAATTTGTTGAATTTTAAGAATAAGATTTACAAATGTTTATTAAAAAACGGGTTCCTCTTTTTTGAGAAACCCGTTTAAATTGAAATTAAAAGCTCTATACAGAAGCTAAAGCAGCTTCTCTCTCGAGTTTGAGTGTTTGAGTTGTGATATCACAAACTTCGCTCGGACCCCAGTATTGAATAGAGCCGGGGAAGATGTATTCGTCATTCATCGCCCAGTTTTCTCTATTTGCCTCGAGCTTTTTAAATACAGGACCGTCGAGTCTTACAAGTGCCTTTTGTATAACAGGCTTCATATGACCGTGACGTTTTTCCATGTTCATCATCATAGTAAGAGGAACACCTCCTGCAACCCATTCAGTAGATGGAGCCGTTGTATTTCTGATAGATGAGAGGTAACCTGTCATGCCTGACTGCATAAGAGCATATGCATTGAAACCTAAAGCATAGCAGTAATTAGCGTCAAAGTTGGATGGGAATGCACATCTGCCTTCGTATCCAAAGAAGTGGCACTGATCAGAGAATTTACCGGCAAATTCACCTTGAGATTTCATTTCATCCAGTTTAACTTTAATCATTTCAATCAAAAGTTTTTCTGTTTCAATCTTGGAAACCTGAACATTTCCGTGAGGGTCTCTGTCCATAAGCAGTTGTGCTTTAATCAATACAGGCAAAGATTCAAAAACTTTTGCGTTATTAGGTTCAAGTCTGCTTTCAATAAAGTTGAATTTGTCAGCAGGTACAGTCAACTTGTTGTACGAAGCATCCTGTTCAAGAGTAGACATTACATCATTGAGGTTTGCAATCATTGTTTTCATTTCAGGAATGAATTCAATTAAACCTTCTGGAATCAATGCAACACCGAAGTTTTTACCTGCATTTGCACGTCTCGCAATGATGTCAGCCATATAGTCAACAATTTGTTTAAGTGACATTTTCTTTTCTTCAACTTCTTCTGAAATCAAAGTAATATTAGGTTGAGTTTGCAAAGCAACTTCAAGAGCAACGTGAGTAGCACTTCTGCCCATAACTTTGACAAAGTGCCAGTATTTTTTAGCAGAATTTACGTCTCTTTGAATATTACCAACCAGCTCAGCGTATGTTTTTGTAGCTGTATCAAAACCAAAAGAGATTTCGATTTGCTCGTTTTTCAAGTCGCCGTCAATTGTTTTGGGACAGCCGATAACCTGAACACCTGCATTTTTAGCAACAAACCATTCTGCAAGCATTGCAGCGTTAGTGTTAGAGTCGTCACCGCCGATGATTACAATACCCGAAATATCAAGCTTTTTGCAGTTTGCAAGTGATTTTTCAAACTGTTCTTCTGTTTCAAGCTTTGTTCTGCCTGAACCGATGATATCAAAACCGCCTGTGTTCCTGTATGCGTCGATGATTTCATCAGTAAATTCTATATATTGACCGTCGATAATACCGGACGGGCCACCTAAGAAACCGTATAATTTGCTCTGGGGGTTAGCCTGTTTCAAAGCATCATACAAACCTGCAACAACATTGTGTCCGCCGGGAGCCTGACCACCGGATAGGATAACGCCGATATTTCTTGCTGCAAAGCTTTGTTCTTCGCCGGATTTGAAAGTAACAGTGCATTTGCCGTATGTATTGGCAAAAAGTTTTTTAATTTGCTCCTGGTCTTTAACGCACTCTGTTTTTTCGCCTTCAATAACTGCCACTTTTTTGATTCCGGCAGCCAATGTAGCGGGAAGTACAGGTTTAAAGCCAAGTCTTGCTTTTTGCAAAGGTGATAATTCTGTCATAATTTTACTAACCTCACTTTATTTAACAATTACATGTAAGATTCTAGCATGAAAACAATTATCAAGGGCTCAGGGATTATTGTTAAGTTTTGTTAACAAGATTTTGACTAAAAAGGCAATTTCCTGACTCAAAAATTTTTTATATTAATACAGGAACGAGGAATCCAATAAGACTGAATAAAGTCTTAGTTTATTAGAGGAATAAGGAATTACAGAGGATAAGATTATGAGTGACAACATGAATGTAAACAATCAAGTTTGGACAATCAGAGTACCCAACAATACATCCAGAATAGTTAATCAAAACCTCTGGCAATATGATATGTTCGGTGCATATCCCAATGACTCACTGGCTGCATTAAATGACACAGCATTGTTTAAGTTTGACAATACTGCATCATTATTTCTTGATGAAACAGCAAGACTCTCCTCATTTGTAGGTCCACTTTTAAAAATGCTTGAAGCACAAAATGCACAATGGGCTCAAATCGCTGCAATGAATATATCTAAAGGCAACCCTAGCATTAATATTGTAAATAAAACAACAAAACCTGAAACAGATGAGAAAGACTCAAAAGATATTGACGGAACTAAAGAAATTAAAGAATCTCAAATAAAATCAACACTCGAACGCATGGGTGCTCTTGATTCAAGAGTTGGCAACAAAAAAATTGAATACATCGACCCTAAAACAGGTGAGAAAAAAGAAATTGAACTTCTCAAACGATTGATTCAATTATCAAAAGATTATCAGGAAAACCCTGACAACCCTGAAAAAGTAGAAATCAGCGATGAAAATTATGAATTACTCTGGGATATTGCAGGCAGATATGCAAAATCTGAAGGTGATTTATCAAGAGCTGATTACTTAAAATTGATTGAAATAGCTAAAAACCCTGGCGGCCCTGGTGCTTACAGAGAAACAAAAGAAGAAGTTTCAAAAGCAGGCCTTCGCCCTGAAAAGAATCAGGCTGTATTGGATGCTGCTTTAGCTGGAGCACCTGACAACTATGAATCATTGGCTACTGAATTCAAAGAAGCTTTATACTGCTGGGGTACAGATACTGATAAATTAAATAACGTAAAATCAAAAATTGACAAAAACAATGTAGTAGAATTTTCTAAATACTTCCACGAAAGATACGGCGAAGACTATGGTGAAAATGTCCTTGATGCAATATTTGCAGATTGTGACTCCTGGGGCAGAGGAAACCACTGGTACACAGATGATGATCCAAAACCATACGTTAGCAAATTGTCTAACTCTCTCATTGAAAGAACAGAAGATTTAATCAAAAACAATCCTAAAATGAATGACGAAGACAAAAAAGCTCTTCAAAACGCTTGCACTACATTAGCTGATTCTATCAAAGATGAAAACATCAAATACCCCTGGTGGAGCACTGATATGTCATCTGATTGCGCAAAAGGTATCAGCAGCAACTATCAAGACTTGCTTGATAAACTCACAAAAATGGAAAAGTCCATCTACGGCGAAGACTAATAATTAATAAAAATAATAAACAAACAATTTATTCCTCGGTTTATAATAGGTATGGTAGGTTTTCAAGGGCACAATATGTGCCCTTTATTTTTATTTATATTACTATTTTTAATTTAATGCTATAATTTTTCTACAATGAGTACAAAGTCTATCAGTATAAGCACACAAAATAAACTAATACTTCTGGGTCTGGTAATCAGCACCGTGCTGATTGTGGGTTTGGCTGTTTTTGCCATAACAAATATCCAGCAAAAAATTTCCGAAGTTTATGCTGGATTCGGCGAAATACTAACAAAAACACTTGCCATTGAAAGTGTAGAAATCACAAAAGATGTTCAGGAATTTGATAAATTCTCCACTCTTCAGGCTCACACACGTTCTATTATTAACAGCAACAACGAAATAGCATTCATAGAGTTTAAAGACGCTGACAATAAGATTATTTATTCAAGCAAAAATGATTACCCCAACCGCGCAAAACAGGCGCTTATAACGAGCTCATCTCAGATGATAGTTAATGACAACGGGGTAAAAACAAATATCGGTAAAGTTACGGTAGGGCTTTCCGGAGGAGCAACAAAAGATATTTCTCATGCAACAAGAAACTCAATGCTGGTTGTGTTCACAGTTGCGTGGCTTGTATTTACACTGGTTATACTCATAAACACCATTCTTATCACAAGAGAGTTGAGTATGCTCCATCACGGTGTAAAAAAGATTTCTACAGGCCAGTTTGGTTACACTCTTGATGACAAAAACACTTCCGGTGAAATAAAAGACCTTATTCACGCTTTTAATGATATGTCCTTGAGGCTTCACCAGTATGAAGAGCAAAACATAGACCAGCTTACCCTTGAGCGCAACAAGTTTGAAGCAGTGCTTATGAGTATTGTTAACGGGGTTGTTGTTTGCGACAACTTTGACAACGTTGTACTTGTAAACAACGCTGCTAAAAAAATGCTTGAAGTTGAAGACGAGCAAATCTTGAATACAAAAATCCAGATGTACTGCGACACTGACGGAGAGCTGTGTTTTAAAGAAAAAATCGAACAGTTTAAAGACACTCCTCTTGATGTGATGGAAAACAAGCCGCTTGAATTCAATATTGAAGTGGATAACAGGGTAATCAAGTCAGTAATCTCCCCGATGTTTTCAAAAAATCAGGATTACGTCGGCTATGTAATTGTCCTTATTGATGTAACAAAAGAAGTTGAAATCGACAAGATGAAAAGCAACTTCATCTCTAACGTAAGCCACGAGCTAAGAACACCTGTTACTGTTTTAAGAACATATATTGATACTTTGTACAATCACTCTGACGACTTTGACGAAAAAACAAACAAAGAGTTTTTTGAAGTTATTAACAAAGAGGCTGCAAGGCTCCAAAAAATGGTTAACGATATTTTAGACTTCTCAAGACTCGAGGCTGGCAATGTAAAAGTCGTAAAAGAAAAAACAAATATTATCCCGCTAATTGAATGTGAAATAAAATCTATGCAAGTTCTGGCAGAAGAAAAAAATATTACCTTCTCATTGATAAAAGAGCCAAATCTACCAGAAATTCCAATCAATGCAGACAGCATTGAAAGGGCATTAAACAATCTTCTTTCCAATGCAATAAAATACTCTCCGGAAAACGGCAGAATCAAAGTCCGTGCAGAAATCGCTCGTGACCCTCAGTTTGTGGAAGTGTCTGTCGAAGATCAGGGCTGCGGTATTCCTGAAGAACATCAGAAAAAAATATTTGAACGTTTCTACCGTGTGGAAAATGATACACATACAGTAAAAGGTACAGGTCTTGGCCTGCACCTTGTTAAAATAACTATAGAAAAACACCATCAGGGTCAGGTTTTTGTAAAAAGCAAACCCAACGAAGGCTCAACGTTCGGGTTCCGTCTCCCCATTAATCCCGTTGAAAAAGCGGAAGATATGGAAGACGAAACAGTTTAAACGTTAAATTTTAGTAGTTGTAACATTTTTCAAAAAAGTATGCTCTCGGATGTCTGCAAAACGGACAGGTTTCAGGAGCTTCTTCGCCTTCAAAAGTATAACCGCATTTTGCGCATTCCCACATTACAGCTTCATCTCTTTTAAAAACAGCTTTTTCTTCAATGTCATGCGCAAGCTTGTTGTATCTGGTCATATGCATTTTTTCAACCCCGCGTACAAGCTCAAAAAGACAGGCTATTTTATCAAAACCCTCTTCTCTTGCGTCTTGAGCAAAACGGGCATACATGTCTTCCCATTCATAGTTTTCGGTACTTGCAGCTGATTTTAAATTATCAAGTGTGTGAGGAATTTTACCACCGTTTAAAAGTTTGAGCCAAATTTTTCCGTGTTCTGCTTCATTATTGGCAGTATCTTCAAATATCCTTGCTATCTGCACATAGCCGTCTTTTCTTGCCTGTTTTGCAAAAAAAGAGTATTTATTTCTTGCTTGAGATTCTCCGCAAAAAGCTTCCTTTAAATTTTTCTCTGTTTGAGAACCTTCAAGACTCTTGTTGATAAATTTAGAAAAATCATCGTTGTCACCAAATAACCCCATATAAACTCCTTTCTGACTCTACAGGAAGTATTAGAACACAAAGAATAAATAATTCTGTTAGCCAAAACGGCTAGTTTAGATGCATAAATTATAAAAAAGAAGATTAAGTGTAAACCTTACCATAAATAAATATAGCCTATATTTCAGGGTGTTTTTTGTGACAATTTTGATTAAGAAATATTAAGCTGAAAAGGTGCAATGTGATTGATTTTTTAAAAATAAATCTCTTTTACAATTGTAGTAGATTCTAATATGTGTTACAATAGTAGTAGAAAGGATAAAAAAAGAGTTAATCACAATGAACACTGCATTAGCCTACAATCAAAAAAGTATAAGAAAGATAGTCAATAATTCTTTATACTTTACTGTATTGTTGAGTCTGTTTTGTTCTCAATCTTTGCTGGTTAACAACAATCTTTTTGCAAACGAAGCGATTATTAATAACGGAGCAAATATTACACAAGATAAAGTCGAAGAGCAAACGAGGAGTTTAACGGAAGAAAAACAAAGATGGGAATCTATGCTCAGGCAGCGATACCGCAACGGGGCAATTCTTACACTGGCAGACGGGGTTAAGCATATCCGTATGGTGAAGTATATCAACTCAAGGCCTGTCAAAATAAACATAGTCGAAGTTAATACCAAAATAAATCCTAACATTGAAATCGCTCCACAACTCGCATCCACAAATTTAAAACACAGGGCAACAATCAGAACAATTGCAAGCCGCAATAATTCTATAGCCGCAGTAAACGGCACTTATTTTAAGCCCCAGAACGGTGTACCTTTAGGCACATTGATGATAGACAAAAAAGTCTACACAGGGCCTATCCACAACAGAGTAGCTATGGGCATAGGCAAAAACGAATTTAAAATGGCACAGGTACAATTCAATTCCACATTAAAAGCAGGAAGACAAAGCCTCAAAATAGATAATATCAACCAGCCCAGGATGCTTTCCACATACACATTACTCTATACAAGAGACTGGGGGCTCACATCCCCGACCCCACCAAAATACGGCGTTAATATAGCCATACAAGACAACAAAATCACTGCAATATCTTACGGCTCCACAGCTATACCTGAAAACGGATACGTTATATCAGGACCCAAGGCAAAGTTGGAGCCGTTTTTTATGGCTAAAAAGATTGAACTCGATATAAAAATGGTTCCGCAATGGGAGAACATAGATCACATAATAAGCGGCGGCCCTTATCTTATCAAAGACGGAGAAGTCTTTATTGATGTCACCGCACAAAAGCTTGGTGCAATTACAGGCAAAAACCCAAGAACAGCTATTGGTTATACGGCACATAACGAATTTATAATGGTGACCGTTGACGGCAGAGAGCACGCGTCTGTTGGTATGACGCTTGGAGAACTAGCCAGAATGATGAAAGGTTTCGGTTGTATAAACGCAATGAACCTGGACGGAGGCGGTTCCACAGTTATGTATGTACAGGGCAAAGTAGTAAACAATCCGGCACAAAAAGGCGGTATACCAATATCCAATGCTTTGACAATATCAGAAAGGACAAGAATTGCTTATGATGAAAATAATTCGTAAATTTTTTAAGAAAATAAATTTTACTGCGCGGGATTTTTTCTACTCAGCTTTAATTATTACGTATTAATCCAGCTCTTTTTCAATAATTGAGCGGGGTCTGCCTTTAACCTCCTGCAAAATTTGGCCGACATACTCTCCGATTATGCCTATACAAAGCATTTGCAGACCTGACATAAACATTTCAAATATTTCATAATAGTCTATAGCACCAATTCTGGCCGGCAAGTCATTGAGCAGGCGATACAAAGTCCAGCACCCCCAGCAGATACTTATCAAAGAAATCATTACGCCAATATAAAAGATAAGACGAAGGGGTCTTACGCTAAAAGACGTGATGCCTTCCGCTGCAAGCTTAAACAAAGATAAAAAGCTGAATTTGGAATCTCCATGAACACGTTTTTTTACATCAAATTCAACATAATCGCTTTTAAGACCTGTATCACAGAATATTCCTCTCAAGAACAGATTTCTTTCTTTGTATTGAGCCAGAGTATCAAGAGCTTTTCTGCTCATTAGTCTGTATTCTGAATGATTAGGGACAATATTTGCGCCCATAAGATTCATAAATTTATAGAAGGCATAGCCTGTAATTTTTTTGATGAAATTATCTGATTTTCTGTCTTTTCTTATACCGTATACAATTTCAGAACCTTCGTTAAATTTATTAATGAATTCTTCAATTTTAGTTTCGTCCTGCTGCAAATCTGCATCAATGGTAACTGCACAATCAACGCCTTTTTTTAGAGCATACTCAAGGCCCGCAATAAGAGCTTTTTGGTTTCCATAATTTTTTGTAAATCTCAAACCTTTTATATGAGCAAAATCAACACCGTGAGCATTTTCTATCAACTCCCATGTTTTATCTTTGCTTCCGTCATCAATAAAACAGATAAAACTGTCATCTTTAATAACGCCTTTTTCAATTAAAGCAAAAAGCGTATGCTTAAATACATCTATATTAACAGAAAGAGATTCCTCCTCGTTATAGCAAGGTACAACAATCGCCAGCTTTTTCTTATCCATATAAAACCTTTGTGTTATTATTTCCTCAAAGGAAATTTTATATTAATGGAAGAGAAAAAACAACTGATTATAAATGCCGATGATTTTGGTATTTCAAACAGCGCAAACCGTGCTGTTTTTGCTGCATTTAAAAATGGGGTATTAACTTCCACAAGCATTATGGCCAATGCACCTGCTTTTGAAAACGCTATTAATTTGATTCCTGAGTTAAAAGGCATAAGCATTGGTGTACATCTAAACATTATAGAATTTGCTACTTTAAAAGAAAATCCAAAAGAAAAATCGCTTTTATACGACAAAAACGGCAACTACAACAACAATTATCTTGCGTTGATACAAAAGTCATATAACAAAGATTTTTTAAACGAAGTCGAAGAAGACTTTAGGCTGCAGATTGAAACGGTTCTGGATAGAACAACAGTCGACCATATAGACTCGCATGTCCATGTACATGCAATTCCAGAAATATTCAAAATTGTATGCAAGCTTGCGCGGGAATACGGCATAAAAAATATCCGCACACAGTTTGAATACCCTTATTTTGTACCAGATGTAAAAAAATATCTTTCTGTCAAATACCCCCTTAATCTGATAAAAATAGCTCTTTTAAATACATTTACGCTCACAAACAAAAAATACCTGTATGACAATTTTAACGAAATCAACACCAACGAAAATTTTATAGGTGTCAATTACACAGGCTATATGGATAAAAACACTCTTTTATATGCGCTTAAGAATGTCAAACAAAGAACAGAAGCAATATTGCACCCGTCATTTGATACTAATGACAGCCTTCATTATACGGAATATCAGGCACTTATTAATGAAGAATTCAAACTTGCTGTGAAGCAGGCCGGAATTGAGCTTATTAATTTTTCAAATGAAAAAAAATCCATTGTATAATTATAAGTTCATTAAATTAAAAACCCTTTGTGCAGCAGATTCTTTTTCTGTGAAATTTTTGAGTTTTTCTATAGCTGATAATACATTTTGTTCCAATTTTTTAAGCTCTTTTTCTCTTTCCCAGATAAGGGTCTGTTTATCGGGAAATCTTGTCTTTAGATCAGATAGAAAAGCTTGTTTTTGGAAGAATTTTTTCTCAAGTTTTTTAACGTTTTCTTTTAACACTTGAGCCTTTGGCGGGTTCAAGGCAGAATCAGCAGAAGCAATAAACTCATCAACTTTAGGCTGCACTTTTTGTTTGGCTTGATATGCAGCTTCTTTTACTTTTGGCTCAATATATTCTTGAGCTTCTTTAATTCTCTCCTGTGCTTCTTGTTTTAGCTTTGCTTTTTTCTGTGCAAATTGCTCTTTTATTGCTTTGTATGTTTTATTTGTATTAATTTTCATAAAAAATTCTCCTTGCGCCCACTTATTATAAAGCAAAAGGAGAATTTTTTTTGTTATTTTATACAAAAATTTGTTACATAAAGGTTACAGCTGAATTTGTGTAATTTTTTCGTACGCCTGTATCACTTTTGTTGTGATATTAGTAGCGACAGTCACTCCGAGCTCGGCTTTTGCCATAGCAGTCATAACATCATGGATATCGGCATTTCCGTTTTCTTCCATTACGTCTTTCATCAACTGGTCAGGTGCGTTTAATTCTCTGTTAAAGTTTTCAACAAGGCCTGAAAAAACGGATTTAAAATCGTTTGTCTCGAGTTTTTCAACACGCCCCATACGAAAAGGACTTATTCCGCCAACACCAGTGTCAAGCTTTGTCGGCTGCATTCTTTCAAATAAATTTATGTTCGGTGCAAACTTTTTTTCTATCATATTTCAATTCCGTTTCGTTTTTAAGTGTTAGCTCAGGTAATTTGCGAGTATGCTTTTTACATAGTTTTGTGTTTCTTTAAAAGGAGGAACACCGCCGTATTTATCTACATTTCCGCCTCCGGCATTGTATGCAGCCAGTGCAAGCACAAGGTTTCCGTTGTATCTGGCAAGCAAACCTTTGAGATGTTTTACACCGCCTTCAACGTTCTGTACAGGGTTGTAGGCATCTTTTACACCAAGCCCTTTAGCTGTGGCCGGCATAAGCTGCATAAGGCCCATTGCTCCGCAATGAGAGCGCGCTTTAGGGTTAAAACCTGACTCCTGTCTGATTACAGCTTGTACAAGTTTTTCATCCACACCGTATTTTTGAGACACTTTTGAAATAATATCCAGTATCTGTTTTTTGGTAGGGTTCACAACGTTTGCAATGGTATTTTGTACATTGTTTTGAACGTTATTTGCAGCTTTGACTGTATTTTTTTGAAGCGCATTTGCAGCTGTAGTTAAGCTAAGAAAATTGTTACCGCCTGTTCTAAACTGCCCCTCGCCTTTTTGGCTGGCTTTTAGAATCTCGGCAAAAGTCTGCTTTTCGGTTTTTACAGATTCAGGATTTATTTGTTTTTCAATATTTGCAACATGGGCTCTGATTGATTGAACCCTTTGCATTGCGGCCTCCTTACCGCCTTGATCTATAAATCCTTGTATTGTGGGTGAAAACATTAACTTACTACCTGCCTGATTTTACTTTATTATTTACCAATTTCAACTGCTCTTTGAGCCATACTTTTTGTGATATTTATTACTGCAAGGTTTGCTTCATATGCTCTTTGGGCAATATTTGCGTCTGCAATATCAACAATGGGGTTTACGTTTGATGTTCTGATGTAACCGTTAGCGTCAGCATCCGGGTGGCCGGGCTTATAAATTCTCTCACCGAGAGAAGGGTCTTCGACTACGCCAGTGAGTCTTACGCCGCCCTGTTGAAAAGGAATTGTGCCAACACCGAACACATCTTCTTTCATGGAGTTTAAGAGCCCGTGAAAAGAGATATCATCAGTTGCATTAAGCACGGGAATTTTTCTTACATAATTAGGTGTATCAAGGTTTGCAATGTTTTTTGCGTGAATTTTAATTCTTGCACCGTGCGCCTGCAAGCTCTTTTCACCTATGTTCATTGTTTCCATTAAACTCATTTTGTCACCTTCTTACTTATTACTTGCCAACATTGGCAGCTGTTTTCATTTCGTTTATTATTGCAGACATCTTTCTTGAAGCTACTGCGTACATAATGGACATCTTTTGCATCTCTGCAAGTTCAAATGTAGGGTCTACACCGACATCCTGCTCTTCTATCAGGCCGGAGGGGCCAAGTTTTATAGACAATTCTGTTTCAAGAGGATTATTCATTGTACCGAGATACTGGTCAAAACTAATATCTTTTCTCACATAATTCGGCGTGTCCATGTTTGCAAGGTTTGTGGACAGGGCACGCTGTCTTTGTGATATCAAATCCAGCATCAGGTTTGTTTTAATTATCGGGTCCTTTGGAGTGTACATTTTGAATTTCCTTTTAAATTTCAGAATGACAAATTATTACTGTGTAAGGTTAATTGAGCGCTGATACATGTCATCAACAACCTTCATAAGCCTTGTGCCTGCAATCATTGAAGAGTTGAGTCTCAAAACTTCGTTAACGTTTGCAATATAGTTTGCGTTAGAACGTTCAAGTCCGCCTTGAGCAACGTAATCATGCTCTTTTATTAACTGGGGTTCGCCAGATTCTGCTGTGGGCACAACTTTGTTGTACTCTGCACTTTTAAGCCCTTCAGGGTTTTGAAACTGGACAACGGGAATCTTTCCAAGTGTCTGATATTCTGTATGTCCTTTTTGAATAATCATGACAGTGCCGTCTTTTTTGATTCTGAGACCTTCATGGTTTACAGGAACCTTGATACCGTCACCTACAAGATAACCATCGTTTGTCACAATATATCCGTCTTTATCAAGCTTGAATGAACCGTCACGTGTGTATTGCACATCTCCGTTTGGCGATGTAACAGGGATAAAACCCGGGCCTGTAAGACATACATCCAAGGGGCGTTCTGTTCTCATAAAAGAGCCTTGCGAATAGTCATATCTTACTTCACCGTCAAGGTATCCGTTTTCGTCAAGAATCTGCTCAAAACGAACCTGTTTATAAGCGTTTGTATTGAGGTTGCCAATGTTGTTTGAAATATATCCCAGTCTTTCAAACTGTACATTAGTATTTATTATGCCTCTTCTGATTAAACCTTGTAATGTTGTCATAAAATACCTTTCTAACCTGCCTAACCGTCCTTACCTTGAAGTATGCTCTTATGAAGCTGCTTATTTAGTTAGTTTATGAGCTGCTCAATGATTGTATTGCCTTTGACAGATTATTGTTCTGGATTATAAACAGCTGTCTGTTTGCATCAAAGTTTCTTCTTACCGGAATAATCTGCAAAATTTCCGTATTCAAAGAAACATTTGAATACTCGTTGTAACCCTGCTTGATATTAGGGTCAAGAACCGCCACGCCCTGATTTGTAACAACTGACAATGTACCGGCATATTCAAGCTGGTTGGTCGCTTTATTGAATACCTTTACATCACCGTTTTTATAAACTTTAACGTCTTCCAGTTTTTCAGGAACAACAGGCAGTTTTATCGGTGTGCCGTCGTTGGCCAGAACGTGTGCGTTTTCCAATGTCAGAAGATTGCCGTCTTTATCAAGTTTGAAACGGCCGTCACGTGTAATTTTTATTCCGTCGGGACTCTGATATTGAAAGTATCCTTTATTAGCAATAGCAAGGTCGAGCGGATTGTTTGAATGCCCGATTCTGCCGATGGAATCATCAACTGCTGTAGACAAAGCGTGAGTGCCTATATACTCGGCAAACGAAGAAACAACAGGCTCTTTTCTTTGGAACCCTACTTTATCAAATGAGTTGTAGTTTTCGTTGATAATACCCAGCATCTCTGTTTGCAGGTGCATAGCCCGAATACTGGTTGTCAAACCGTTTTCAAAAAAGTTTATTTCACCGCGTAATTTCATGATTTACACCTTTACTTCTACATAGTTACTCTTTAATGATGTCGGCATAAAAGTCAAAAAAAATAATCAAATCACACAAAATCATATACATGGATGAGATTTTGCAAAAAATATTAAAGTCGAAAATTTATTCTCAAACGTGCATATCAGACCTTTATCAACGCCCTATATAACAAGCTGTTTGGCAATAATCTTGTTATAAATAATCAATAGTAAATTCAGCTAAAAAATTTTACAAAAATGCCCAAACTACATACCAATTACCCACAGATTACCCACAGTTTTTTGATAATTTTTCCTTTATTTTAAACCACAAAATTAATGATACATAACTCAATGTAATGCCACCACCCCAAAATACAGAGCCCAAAATATCGAAAAATAATAAATCAACAACTGCGGTTTTCTTAATTATACACAGGCATGTTGGAATGATGAAAAGACATAAAAAGTCACATAATAATGCGTATAAAATAACTTTGAACTTATATTTACAATTGTTTTTTATTCTTTCAAAAAATTGTCCCATATATGTATCTTTACGCTTAACTTGAGACAGCAGTATAAATATTAAAATTTTGAAAATTTATTTAAAACAATTTTATCTGAACAAAATGCTATTTTTTAAAATACTTTGAAATTGGTTCTGCTATTTCAATTGTTCTTTTTTGATAAATCATAACATCTATTAATTAATAAAAAAGAAATATAACTTGTAGTAACTCCACCAAGTGAAAAAACATAAATTAACAATGAGATATTAAAAGCTTCAAAAAAACTATCAAACAATGTTCCTTGCATTAGACTAAGCCAAAAATCATCACAGTTTTCAAAATTAAAACTCTTTAATAATGTTGGTATAAAAAAGAAACAGAAATCAGTTAAAAAAGCTTTTTTAAAAATTTGGATTCTTAGCTTTTTATTATTAAGAAAGTTATTCAAAATAAAATGAATATAAGGTAAATGTTTTTTTATCTTCCAAAAGATTTGAAACAGAAATATTTTTAAAAATGCAAAAATTATATAAAAGAAAAGAAACCATAACAGATAAAACAAATCACCATTTTCGTTGTATGATATGGAATCTGATTTGTTTATATATTTTACAAAAAAATAACTTAAATAATGAATGAGCATAAATGCAAAATAAGTACAGCTGAATAAAAAACTGATAGAAATAAAAAATAATTTTTCAATATAATTTTGGGTTCTCATAAGTATAAGTATACAAAAAAAGAAATAAGAATTATAATGGAATTCTTATTTCTTTTTTTACACTATTTTTGCCATTGCTCTTTAGGTATTTTTAAAACTGTTATTATATAGTATGGTCCTAATTCTCCTCTATTTTGGTGTTTTTCGCCTATTCGTCCTTTAACACTTGTTCTGCCAGGATTAAAATTATAAAAATCTTCAATTCTTAAATTAATATTACCCTGATTATCAACAGAAATATTTTTGATTTCAGCACCATGAAAAGTGCTATATAAATCTTTATCTATACTTTCAAATTCTATCTTTGTATCTTTTGTCTTTTTATTTGTTTTTAACTGTTCATAATTTTTATCTAAAAAATTTTTAAAAGCATTACTAAGTATTATTTTATTGGAAATAGAACTATCTGTATTCAAAACAAGAACCTTACAATCTTTTATTTTCATTTCTTTATTAATCCTATCTCTAATGTCTTTCTGAATTTTATAATTATTTAAGGAATCAATACTTGAGTACAATTTACCATTTTTCTGGATATATTTTTCATTATAATTTTCAATATTCAGAGCAATTTTTAACAAATTATAGGATTCAGGCATATCCGCAATTAATGAGTAGATTTTTCCACCTATAACTGTTTCTTTTTTGGTTATATTTTTTACAATTTTATATTCAATATTACTTTTTATTTTGTTCATGTGTTTTTTTATATTCTCTATTTCTTTCTCTATTCTCTCCAACACATGCTTATTAATATCTTCTCGATTCAAAGACTTAATCTTATCAATAAGCTTATAAATCTCATACTCAAGACGTGTAAGCCTGCCTTCGAGCGAGTTTGCTTCCTTGCTATGCGATTCTTTCATCAGATTTTCTATCTGTTCTCTCAACACACTTGTGTCTCCCAGAAGTTCATTTGCCTGAAGTTTTAGTTGTTCTATTTCTTCTTTGTATTCATCAAGTTCTGCATCTATTTCGTCTACGATGCTAATCTCCTCAACTTTGCATCTACAGTTTGGGTGAGGCCAATAGGGAACCTCATCTTCCTCAAACTCCTGTCCGTGCAACGCAGCACATTTTTCACATGTATTTTTTCCAAACTCAGCGACCCATTTGTATTTTCTTTTTGTTGCATAACTAATATGCCCTTTTAAAACAAGATTTCCCACTATTTTATTCCTCCTAAATTATTTTGTACCTGATTGACCATTGCTTTGGTGTTCACATTTTTGTCAGTTGATGTGCCTATTACAGTATTGCTCACAGCACCTTTTCGTATTGCATTTTTGATAATATCAATATCGTAGTATTTAAAAATGTCATAAAAGGCACGAAAAGTTTTTTCTCCAAAATCTCCGTCTTCTTTTAACGGTTCTATCAAATCTTTGTGCAAAAAATTCAATCCTGTTTGAAAGTCTTTTACAGCCTGTTCCTTACCAACTGTTAAAACATGCTGTTTGATAAAGTCTGCAATTTCTTTGTAGTTTTCATTTTCAAAGTCAGCAGAAATGTCTTCTGGATTCAAGAGTTTTTGTCTTTCTTGTCTCATTGAATGCAGTTGATTTCTCAATTGCTCTTCAAATTGTTGTGAAGGGGTTTTGTTTAATGTCGATTTTTCGGGGAATAGCAGCTTTAAGACTGTTTTGTAGTTTTGGTTCATTTAATTTTCTCCTGTGTGTTTGAAGTACATATCTTATCTGTTTATTGTAGCAAATTAATTGTACCCGAATGGGTAATAATTTTTGTTAAAATCCTATTGACAAAATTTGCATTAAAAAAGGGAGTCTGAAACTCCCTAATAAAAATAGCATAGACTGGGTTCGAACCAGTGACCTCCCGGGTATGAGCCGAGCGCTCTGACCAACTGAGCTACTATGCCATCTGTTTAAATATTTAACTGTAATCATTATTATTAAATAAACAACAAAAAAATACAATATTTTTTTCAAAAAAGTTTCTAGATAGATTTTGTAACGATTTATGTTGTTAATTTAACTTAAGTAACAATATCAAAAAAACCTGATATTATTGCATCCTTTAAGGTGTCAAAGAAAAAAGAATTTTTAAAGTAATTACTGAATTTACAAAAAATTGCCTCTGTATTTTCCTTTTAGATTATATTTACAAAGAATTTACAAACTGTATAAGAAAAGCTTTGTAACTGCTATAAATATAATAATAAATTTTTTGTATGTAACGCACCCCGAGTTTAAGTTATCGTTACCAAGAAGGAAGGTTATATGTATGAATAAGATATTAAAATACAGAGCATGCGAAATAAATAAAAATAAAACTACGCTGGAATTTGAGATTGATTTAAAAAAACTTATATCCGTAATTACCCTGAATCACAATGACGCAGAACGGGAAGTATTGAATAATCTCAACAAGTTTGAGCACATGGAGTTTTTGGGATTAAGAGACAAGAACGGACAAATTATATACTTTGGAGACATATTAACAGACGAATTTAACAATCTTTTGACACCTGTTTGTGAAATTTCTCACGGAGAACATATTTTATTTTTTAAACCAATTAAATTTTTAAACAAAAAAATAGGCATAGGGTGCAAATCAACCTACAGTAATACTCTTGAGGTAATAGGAAATATATATAAAAATTCCCAGCTTTTCAGTGGCTTGAAAGCAAAAAATATTTTGACAAAACTTATACGCACATCAAAAAATTCGGAAATACTGACAACAACCTTAAAAATTGAGCTTAACCATATAATTTAGTTTACACTTGATGAAAAACATTTAGCTGTTTATAATAGTTAAGAATCATTCAATGGAGAGGTGTCCGAGTGGTTTAAGGTGCAAACCTGGAACGTTTGTGTGGGGGCAACTCCACCGGGGGTTCGAATCCCCCCCTCTCCGATTTTTCCTCTTTATTACAATAAACAATGCGGATGAAAGAGTTATTATGAAAAAAGTCCTCTGTTTTGGAGACAGCAATACTTATGGTTATTGTCCTGGCAGAGCAATACGCTATGACAAAAACAGCCGTTGGAGCGGAATATTAAAGCAGCTTTGTGACGGAAAGTTTGAAATTATAGAAGCAGGCTGCAATAACAGGACAGCTTTTAGTGACAATCCGGCAGGAATTGAGCAGACTGGATACAAAGTTTTACCTAATTTATTGCAGCAAAATCCGGATTACATAATCCTGGCCATTGGACTTAACGACCTTCAATACAGCTACGCACCAACGCTTCAACAGGTAGAAGACGGAATAAAACTCCTGATAAGAATTATCAAGAAAACTTGTCCATGTGCAAAAATTGTACTCGCTGCACCGTCTGTAATTACAACAGACATTTTACACAGTTATTTTATAAACCTTTTTGATATGGATTCTATTGAAAAATCAAAGCACTTGCCTGCAATCTATAAAACCATTGCACAAAGTGAAGACTGTATTTTTATTGACTTGAATAAAATAGCAAAAGTATCAGAAACTGACGGCTTGCACTATAAAGCAGAAGAACATCAAAAAATTGCACAGGCTATGTTTGAGCTCCTAAACAATAATTAAGAAGAACGAAACCCATAATCCTTCGCAATTTCACGACCTATGGATTTTATCTTTGTTTCGATACAATTCCTGCACTTTGAGGGTTGGTCATTAATACATATTTTGTCAGGATAAATTTCGTATTTAGCTCTGTATTCAGTGGATGTAACATTTGGCATAACAACATTAGCTCCGCTTTGCAAAGCAATCAATCTTCCGTTCGGGTTCAAAGTTTCCATTGCAGTAGTTGCGGGAATATTTATATTTTTCAACATAATTCTAACTATTGCCATCACTTTTAAAGCAAGGATAAAATTTCCTTGCGCACAATCTTTTAATGGAGTATCAGGGTGAGGAATAAAAGGCCCTATTCCTATCATATCCGCGTCAAGCTCTTTAAAAAACAATATATCATCAGCAAGAGATTCCACAGTCTGTTCAGGCAAACCTACAAGACAGCCGGAACCTGTTTCATATCCAAGTTTTTTTAAATCCTTGAGACATTGCATTCTTTTTTCAAAATCCATATACGGATGCATTTTTTTATACAAATTTTTATCAGTTGTTTCTATTCTGATAAGATACCTGTCTGCACCGCTTTGTTTGTATGCCTTTAAGTCATCATAAGATTTTTCGCCGATACTTAATGTGAGAGCTACATCCAGGGTTTTAATATTTTCAATAAGCTTACACATAACATCTCTTGTGAAATAACTATCTTCTCCGGATTGAAGCACAATTGTTTTATAGCCCATTTGTACAGCTCTTTGAGCATGAAGCATAATATCATCAGGCATTATTCGGTATCTTTCAACAGTTTTGTTTTCACAGCGCAAACCGCAATACTTGCAATGGCACTTACAAATGTTAGAAAATTCAATTAAACCTCTAAGGTGAACTCTATCACCAACATATTGTTTTCTCACATTATCCGCATAAGAAAACAGCCACTGATTTTGTGTATCATCTTTTAATAAATCGATAATCTCTTTTTTTGAAAACATACAGTTATTATACAGGAGTTAAAAAAAGTATAAAGTCTTTTGTGCTAGTATAAAATTATGGAGGTTAATATGTACACAATAAAAGAAGTTTCTAATATTATGGACGTATCAGAGCACACTCTCAGGTTTTGGGCAAAAAGCGGTTTTTTCCCTTTCATAAAAAGGGATGAAAATAATATACGACTTTTTTCGCAAAGCGACCTTGAGTGGGTAAAAATTGTTAAATGCCTGAGAAGTGTCGGAACCGAAAACAAAGCTATAAAAAGATACATTGACCTTTGCATCATAGGCGATTCCACTATAAAAGAACGTTTTGAAATCATCAAAGCCACAAAACAAAAAGCTCAACAACAAATGAATGACTTGAAAAAACAGCTTGATATTTTGGAATACAAAGAAGGATATTACAAAAATCTTATAAAAAATAATTCAAGCGATGCCTGGAACCCTATGAACAACTTGCAGGAAGAAGAAGCTGTAAGCTAATATTACAATTACTTTTCAAATCATAAATAAAATAATAATTAACCTTTAAAATCATTGAAAAGTCTGACAAACTCTTCCATATTTTATTTTAAAAGTTGAGTATGGAAACAAATAAAGAGATTTACATAAAGGTTACAAAAAACGGGCCATATATGCTTTATGGAACGCCTCCCGTGGTCAAACAAACCATTATTGTTGATGAAGAAGGCATAAGCATAGAATATGCAAATGAAGGCGTCTTTGAGATAAAAACATCTCCTGTTGCGTTGTGCAGATGCGGCAACAGCAAAAACTCTCCTTTTTGTGACGGAAGCCATATTAACAGCAAATTTGACGGCACATTAAAGGCAGAATTCAATGACATTTTGGATAAAGCCCAAAAGTATGAAGGCCCGACTTTAACCCTCTTTGACAACGAAAAATATTGTGCATTTGCAAGATTTTGTGATGCCAACAGCGGAATATGGGAACTTATATTTAAAGATGACGATTTTTCCATCTCAGAAGTAAAAAGACAAGCAGATATGTGCCCTTCCGGCAGACTTATTGTTTTTGACAAACAAGGCAACCTAATTGAAACAAAACTTGAAAAATCAATAGGAATTTTGGAAGATACAAACCTAAGAATAAGCGGCCCATTGTGGCTGAAAGGTGGCATAAGAGTAGAAAACGAAGAAAATGAAAGCTACCAGATACGTACACGACAAACCTTGTGCAGATGCGGCAGATCATCAAACAAACCATTTTGTGACTGCACACACAGGCATATTCATTTTAAAGCGCAATACAAAATTTAACCTTGCAATACTTTTTGTTGCTTATAGATTGTTTTATTATAAAATAATTGTATAAAGAAAAGGAGATTATATGATGAACAAAAGTATTAAGTATTTGGCTTTAGGTTTAAGCGCATTTATCATCGGTATGTCAGTTAACAATTACGCTATTTCCAACGTACCTTCAAAAATTGCAGTTGTTGATGTACAAAAAGTTGTTGCTTCTTCAGCACAGGTAAAAGCTCTTAAAGCAGATAGAGAAGCTAAAATAAAAGACCTGACAACATTTGTAAGCAATGCAAGAGCTGCTGTTAAAAAAGAAACTAATGCTGATAAGAAAAAAGCTCTTGAAGCTAAATATAACAAAGAGCTCAATGCAAAAAGAGATGCAATCCAAAAAGATTATGCAAAAAAACTTGCTGAAGTTGACAAAAATATCTCTGCTGTAATAGCTCAAAAAGCTAAAGCAGCAAGCTATGATATGGTAATTGCAAAAGGCGTTGTATTATACGGCGGCAGCGATATCACAGCTGAAGTGGCTAAATCAGTTAAATAAAAATTTCATAAAACAGTATAAAAAAGACTATGCAAAATGCTAATTGCATAGTCTTTTATTATTTTATAATATATAATAAATTTGCATCTGATAGGAGTACGGTCAAAATGAAAAAACTTTTAATTACATTAATACTTATATTATCGGCTAACACTGTATCTGCATACGATTATCCACCGTTCATAAGAGACGGAATAAAACCTGAAGATACGGTATCATACTCGCCAAAAGACCACAAATGGACCAGACAAGCTCAAAGTGATGACATAACCTTCACAAAATATATGACAAAAGGTTCAGGCGGATATTCAGAATATGAATATCAAAATAAGCAGTATGAAGCGGGCAAAGACGGCTCTACATACGAATTTTTACACAATGGAAATTTAATCAGTTACAATTCTCATCAACTTAAATTTTACAAACTGGATTACATAAACGACAAAATAGAAGCAACTGAGCTTTCAGCGCAAGAAGTTAAAAATCTTTTTCCTAATTTAGAAATAGTAATGATTTCCTCATTCAAAAACAACAAAATCACGCTTTATAAACCCTGGCTTGAGCAAAAAACATTTATGCTGCTGAACGATACCAACACTGATTTTTACAAATATCAGTTTGAAAACCTGGGCGGCTATGAATTGATAAGAGGTGTTTTCGAAGTTTCTAAATACCAGATTCTGCCGGAAACATTTATCTTCTCCCATTTCGGCTCAAAGGACAAGTTGACTCCACCTTTAAAAATTACCGTCAAAAACGGAAAAAATTAAAAACGGAAGTCTCTTTCTCCATGTTCAATTTTTATCAAATCTTCAACTACGGCATTCTTAATTTGCTCTGAACTTTCGAGAATATTCATTTCTTTTGCTATAAACTTTTCACCAAGTGCTTTTGTCTCTGGCGAAGCATAGTCTTCCAGATACTCTTTTAGCGTAATTATGGCATTAGGGTGGCAGAAGTTATGAATCTGCTGTTGCTTGCACACTTCCATAAACCGTTCACCTGTTCTGCCGGCTCTATAGCAAGCTGTACAAAAGCTTGGAAGGTAACCGAGCTCCATTAACCATTTTATAACTTCGTCCAGCGGACGTCTGTCGGAAATATCAAACTGCGCAGAATCTTCTGTCTCGGGCATAGGGTTAAAATATCCGCCAACACTTGTTTTAGAACCGCCTGACATTTGAGATACCCCCAAAGACAAAAGTCTTTTTCTGCATTCTTCAGACTCTCTTGTTGAAACAATCATGCCTGTGTATGGCGCAGCTATACGAATACAGGCAACAATTTTTGCAAAAGTATCATCATCAATGCCGTTGTCAAAAGCAGAAGGATCAATATCATCAGCTTTTTTAATACGCGGCACACTGATGGCGTGCGGGCCAACCCCGAAAGCAGCTTCAAGGTGCTCTGCATGCATCATAAGAGCAGTAAACTCATATCTGTAAAGCTCAAGACCAAACAACACACCAAGGCTTACATCATCAATGCCTGCCTCCATTGCCCTGTCCATAGCCTCTGTATGGTATGCATAATTGTGTTTTGGCCCTGTCGGGTGAAGTCTTTCATATGTTTCTTTGTTATAAGTCTCCTGAAAAAGCACATAAGTTCCAATGCCTGCCTCATGGAGTTTTTTGTAATTTTCAACGGTAGTTGCAGCTATATTCACATTCACACGACGGATTGCACCGTTTTTGTGCTTAACAGAATATATTGTATTCAAAGATTCCAATATGTATTCAATGGGATTGTTAACAGGGTCTTCTCCTGCTTCTATAGCAAGACGTTTATGCCCCATATCCTGAAGAGCAATTACTTCATTTCTGATTTCTTCTTGAGAGAGTTTTCGTCTGGGGATATGTTTGTTTTGATGGTGGTATGGACAGTATACACAGCCGTTGACACAGTAATTTGATAAATACAAAGGAGCAAACAGAACAATTCTGTTGCCGTAGTAATCTTGCTTGATTTCCATTGCAAGCTCAAAAATTTCTTTATTCTTCTCTTCTATTTCGCAATCAAGCAAAACAGCAGCTTCTTTATGCGTAAGGCCTTTTTTTAGCCTTGCTTTTTCCAGAATTTTATCTATAACAGCAATATTATTTTTGTTTTTTTCAGCGTATTCTAAAGTTTCTAAAACTTCCTCATGATTTATAAATTCTTCCGCTTTATGTGATTTTGGATTATACATGGTACCCTTCTCTCTATCTGTAAACAATTATACCACGCTTGAAATACAGCGGCACACAATTGTGAATAATTTCACACTATCGTGATATTATTCACCAAAATAATCCTCTACTTTTGCACGAATGTCATCAAGTGCTTTAAAAAAGTCTTCTTTTGCTTCTTTGCCCTGTTGTAGTTTGGCAACAGCTTCTTTAAAATCACGCTTGCATTGTGCAACAATTCCTTTGTATCCTAACTTTTGAGAAATCGGTTTAGGCTCAACAACCTTCTCTGGTTGTATACGTTTTTCTTCTTTAGACTGTTGTTTTTTAGTAATTTTTTCATCAACAAATTTTTCAAAATCAGCAATCTTTGCATTAAGCGACTCCAGGTAATCAAAGGCTGATAATTTGTAGATATCACGGCTGTTATAAAACTTAGGTGCAGAAGGTATATCCATCGGATACTTTGGATTATAATTGCTTATTACAAAATTATCCTGTACAAGCAGATAATCTTTTATGTCACCTTTATCATCAAAAACTGTTATTTTTAGGATATCATTACACTGCTTTGTTTTGCAGCGCATAATATTGATAGTTTCGTTATTAGGGCCTGCATTTTTAAAGGTATAGCCGCGCTTTCCGGCCATATTAAGAAAATCAGGATAAGAAGTCTTTAGCTTGGAAACTTTTACTTTATTTATCTTTGCAAATTTATCTTCTATAGATTCAAAGCAATTGCGCACAGATTCCATTACAGGGGCATATTCCTGTGGCAATGATGCAGGGTTGTTATCAGGCGTAATATGTTTTAAATAAGCATTAATTGCATCGGAATAAAGGTTTAGATAATCTTCAAAAGCTTGAGAATAATGAGCATTTTGAATTTTACTCTCGTCAACATAATAAAATTTTTCAGGCAGCATCGCAGGGATTTTGGGATTAAAGTTGGCAACTATTTTGTTATCACTTAGCAAATATCCTGTTTTAATCTGCCCTTCTTTATCATAAACCATTAATCTTTGTAGATACCCGAGTTTCTTGCTATCTATTGTAGAATAATTTATTTGAATTTTATCATTGCCTAAATTTTGAAAAGTATAAGAACTCTGCCCGGAGATTTGTTTATAATCAGGAAACTTCACATTAAGTTTATACAAAGTGGAGTGAGGTATCTCATCAGCTGTTTTTATAACTTTATCAGTCAAATCCTGAATTTTATACAGAGAATTAAGAGCCTCCTCTGAAATGGTAGCAGCCGGGATTTTTAGATGGGTATCTTTTTGAGCAACAGCCAGCTGCCTGACCTTAAGCATCACAGGGTCAAGGTTTGCCAGCACATTTCTTAGTTTGTCATTTATGCCGGATTGTTGAAGCTCTTCAAGTGAATAATATTCAATATTATTCGGCAGAGAATTTGGATTTGACGGATTGTAATTTTTAACAACCCTGTCGTTATGAATCAGCCAGCCCTGTTTAATTTTTCCCAGGGCAGACTTTTGCGTAATTCTTATAGTGTTGCCAAGATTTTTAAAACTACCTGCATCAAACGAAATATTGTCTCGCTCAATACCTACATTTTTAAATGTTAACCCGTCAGCTGTATTAAAACGACCGGATTTTTTAATCAAGTCCTTAACGCCATCTCCGTCTTTTTTATCAAGAATTTCTTTTATTTTTTTAAAAGAATATTCAAGAGAATGCAAATCTTCTCTTATATCGTAAGGGATAATTGTGTACGTTTTTTCATAAATATCAGCACTTGTGCGTCGTTGAGCAAAACTTACATTTTGACGGGGAAAATGTTCTTTATTTTTATGAAAAGGATATTTAAAGGTATTTAAAGAGTTAAAAAAAATCTGATTCATACAAGTTAGAAAACACGTAAAAAAATTTTTTTGCCTTTTATATGATATCATTGTCCTATGATTAAAAATATTTTAATAACGGGCTCTGGGGGCTTTGTAGGAAAAAATTTAAAAGAATATTTTAATTCTAAGTACAATCTTTTATGTCCAAGAAGTTTTGAACTGGATTTGACAGATTGTGAAAGTGTAAAAAATTTTTTTTCAAACAACAGTATTGATTTTGTTATACATTGTGCCTCTACAGGCGGTGTCAGAGGCTGTGCCGACCCTGAAAACTGTGAACAGGATAATATAAAAATGGTAAACAATATTCTGTTTGCAAAGCCTGAAACAACAAAAGTCATAATTTTCGGCTCGGGAGCAGCATATTCAAAAAAAAGAGATTTAAAAAAAGTAAAAGAAACTCAAATAGGCGAGGTTGTACCGGAAGATCAGTACGGTAAATCAAAAATGCAGCTATGTAAGCTGGCTTTATCAAGAAGAGATATGTTGTGCCTCAATATATTTGCATGCTACGGAAAATATGAAAAAGAAAGCAGATTCCCATCCTATGCGATTATTCAAAACCTAAAAAAAGAGCCTGTGATAATTAACAAGAATGTTGTGTTCGATTATCTTTATATCGATGATTTATGCAGAATTGTGGAAAAATTTATAACAAGCTTTCCCAAAAGCAGAGTAATAAATGTCACACCAACAAAGAGTATTTCACTGCTGCAGATAGCACAAACAGTCAACCAAATAAGCGAATTTGAATCAGATATAAGATTCAAAGAACAAGGTCTTAATTTTGAATACACAGGCGATAACTCACTGCTTTTAAAAGAGCTGCCGGATTTTGAGTTTACAGATTTTAACACAGGTGTCACAAAACTATTTAATTTTAGAAAGACTTTATGAAAATATATCCCGTAACTTTGCACAATAAATTTATAAAAAATAACCTTAATGTTGTAAACATTACGACAGAAAGTAACTATCATAAAAAATCACAAGAAAAAAAGTCTGATTTGCCCATTGTCAGCGCAAAACTTGCTTTGATAAGTTTTTATGGAGACAAAAAAATAAAGCCGTCTTCAAGACTTGAAAATTCAGATTACAAAATTTCAAATTACATTGCAGAAATAAGCAAAGCAAGATACCTGCACGGAGACAGAGCAGTTGTTGATATGTCAATGGGCAATCCTGATTTAACCCCGCCGGAAAAAGCAAAACAGGCACTAAAAGATAAAGTTAACGACCTTTGGTCACACAGATATAACAGTCCCAAAGGAGATGGCGCATTTTTTTATACGGTAAGCAGCTGGATGAAAAAAAGATTCGGTGTGGATATTGACCCTAAAAAAGAAGTAATGGTCACATCCGGTTCCTCAGATGCTATTGACCATATATTTACAGCTTATGCAAATTACGGCGATAAAGTGCTTGTTCCAGACCCTGGATATTCCTTGTACGATGACCTTATAACACGTCATGACCTGAAAAAAGAAGCATACAAACTGTATCCGCAAAACGGATATCTGCCGGATTTTTCAAAAATGCCAAAAGATGCCAAAATAATGATTCTAAATTACCCGCACAATCCTACGGGTTCTTTTGCTCCAAAAAGTATCTATGAACAGGCAGTAAAATTTGCAAAAGAAAACGGAATCCTAATCATCCACGATATGGATAACAGCGAAATTACTCATTCCGGTAAAAAGCCTGCCGGAATTATGCAGGCTAAAGGAGCCAAAGATGTTGCTTTTGAAATACACACTTTTTCTAAAGCACAGAGTATGCCGGGTCTTCGCGTTGCCTTTGCCGTAAGCGCAAAAGAAAATATCGACAACCTTTTAAAAGCTAAATATCTTTCTGGCGGAAGCGTTTATATTCCCGTACAGGCAGCTGCAATTGAGGCCTTAAAAGACGAAGAAGGATACATTTCAAAAGTAAACAAGATATACAGGAACCGTAAAAATACAGCTATAAACAGACTGCACAAACTTGGCAGTGATGCAAAACCCACAGACGGAACTTACTATCTATGGGCCAAAATTCCACCTGATTTTAACTCTGATGAATTTTTTAAATATGTTTTACACAAATCACAAATTGCATTCACGCCCGGTGATGTTTTTGGCCCAAACGGTGACGGGTATGTCAGGATAGTAATGTCTGCAAATGAAAAACAAATAAACGAAGCATTTGACAGAATTGAAAAATCAGGAATCAGATTTGATGTTTCAAAACACGACCTGAGCGAAGAATTGCAAAAAGAAATTGCCGCAATGGCAGACGGCTCTTACTCTATAAAACCGAAAGAAGACAGAGACTTTGAAGCATATATGAAACTTTTACCTCAAAAAAGAGAGCTGCTTTTAAAAAGAATACAAAACAAAGACTCCAAATACCTGTCACTTGTGCCAAAAGAAGATGTTAAACTACCTTGGAATATACTAAAAGATGGTCAGAGCGTATATCTTCAAAATATAAAAGAAGGCCGCTCTGTTTTCGGCGAAATAAATGATATTATGCCTTTTAGCAGCGAAAAAACATATACTGATCTGGCAGCAGAAATTAAAAAGCAATGGAAACAGGAAAAATATCCACAAGCAGAGATTTTACCACCCTACAAGTCAGGAAAATTATACCCAGACGCGCAATATTTTGTGTTAAGAGCTGAAGGAAAAATTCAAGCAATAGCTAATGTAGAAATTCAAAATGACGGCTGTATATGGGGAAGAAGCCTTAATACAGCACCCTGGAATCAGGGCAAGGAAAGAATTATGAAAAACAGTGCAAAAGCTGTAATTGCCAGAATGGTGAGTTTTTGTCTGGAAACAGGCAACGACACACTAAAATTTGCAACAGATAATCCGCGCAATATTGCACTGTACAAATCCCTTGGAATGAAAGAAGACGGAATAAGATACTTCAACGGTACTCCTAATACCGTACTGCGCTTTGATAAAGAAGACATGGAGATGTATTTGAAAAAATTCCAGATAAACCTGAGCTTTTAATAATATTAAAACAATTAATTAGCCGTATCGGGTATTTATTCATATTAAAATCAGATATATTATTTGAACTATGAAAAAATACTTTTATTTAGCTTCTATAGCTATATTGCTAGGGCTCGGCTTTTACATTTATAAACTCACAACTTATACCTATATAACAGTCAAGTTTAGCGAACTGAGACCATTTCATCATCGTATTCCTGTGTATTACAAAGGAATTGTCGTTGGTAAAGCATTGGACAGAAACCATACGGATGATTACAAATATACCCTCGTAAATGTCGTCTTATATCCCAAAAATCTCATGCTGCCAGACAACACTAAGGTTCTGTTAAAAAAAGAAAAAAGAAATAACGAAAAAGAGCACGATTTTTTAGAGCTTATTTATCCCAAAGAGCCTTCCGACAAAATGATAGCTGACGGAACAGAATTGAAGGGAAAAGCAACAGTTGATGTAGATTCTTTTATGGCAAATCAAGATCCTGACGACTTACAGCAGATTAAGGAAAATCTGGCAAGCGCATCCGAAAACCTAGACGATGCAACAGGCCAGCTTACAGAACTTCTGGTGCTTATTCAAGATGTGATTAAAGAAAATCAGGTAAGCATAAAATCCTTATCAAAAAACCTTGCAGGTACAACAGGAAATTTGAACCAGATTACATCAAAATTTGACCGTTCAATCAAACAAAAATCGCTTGATAACACAATGACCAGCATAGATGAATCCGTTAAAAACGTACAAACTCTCACAAGCAGCCTAAACGGTACAACGCAGAGCATCAATACCGCTATGCCAAGAATAGATACAACGCTTTATGAAACACAAAGCCTTGTCAGCAACGCAAATGCAATAACTTGTGGCATAAGACAAACTCTTTCCAAACGGTTTGGCGGTTTGAGGATTTTATTTGGAAAAACTGTTAAGGAATGTGAATGTAACCCTTGCAGGCGCTGATTTTTGAAGTATTATGATTGTGTAGACAAAGGGAATGGAACCGAAACATGAAACTGCACTCTATTAATACTTCATTCAATTCAAATTACAAAACAAATTTTAAACAAGATCAAGCGGAAAAAGCGCCTGTTAAAAAAACAGGACTTCTTGAAAAATTCCATGAAAAAACAAAAAACAGTGCTGATATGACAGATACTATTGTTGTGCCAAGAACAATATTTAAAGGTTATCTTGGTATAATGGCAGGCACTACATTAATAACAGCAGGCAGCCTTCTTGGCAAAACCCTGGCAAAAACATCAAAAGCACTTTCTTTTGCAGGTCTTGCAGCTTCATTATACGGCACTTACGCATTTGTAAGACCGTTTATTATCAAAGATGCACCCGGTGTTGAAACAAAAAAAGAAGAAGTTTAATTTCGCTTTAAAAAAAATGATTTTATAATAAAATAAAGCTATGGAGAGGTGTCCGAGTGGTTTAAGGTGCGGATCTCGAAAGTCTGTGTGCAAGCAATTGTACCGTGGGTTCGAATCCCACCCTCTCCGTTTTTTATTAATTTATTTTTAAAACCATTTGAAAATACTTATTATTTTTGATAAAATAATAAAAAGGAATTGAAGGAAAGAAGTGCGAAAATCACTCGCTGGTCCGCAGCCGTAATAGCCGGAATGCTTCAATTGTCACATACCTCGAGACAGGAATTTGGGAGAAAAATTAACAGTTTAAATAATTTTGCTGGCCGATTTCTGCCTTTTTGTAAAAAAAGGAGATTTTTAATGAACAAAAACGACAACACAAATGTAATCAATATAGACACAACAAAAACATCTTCCACAATTGAAGGCGCTGTTGTTACAAAGCCAAAATCACTTGAGCCTAACAACTTTGTGTTAAAACATTCTGATGTAGAAAAAAAATACGTTCTTAACCGGATAAAAATTATAAAAAAAGACGGAACAAAAGAGGATTATGACGTAAACAAAGTCGTTTCCGCAGTTAAAAAATCTGCGGCAAGAATGCTCATTGAATTTAATGAAAAAGAAATTCAAAGCATAAAAGATTTTGTTGACAAAAGTGTTTTGCAAGCAAATGAACCGGAAATTGAAATTTTCAAGATGCACTGCATTGCCGAAAATGCGCTGGAAGCAATAAATCCAAAAGTTGCAAAAAGCTATAGAAACTACAGAAACTATAAAATTGACTTTGTTGATATGCTTGATAAGGTTTATCAAGAAAGCCAAAAAATCATGTATATTGGCGACAAAGAAAACTCAAATGCTGATTCTGCACTTGTTTCAACAAAACGTTCACTTATTTTTAACCAGCTTAATAAAGAGCTTTACAAAAAATTCTTTTTAACAGTGCCTGAGCTTCAAGCTATTCGTGACGGATACATATACATCCACGATATGTCAGCAAGAAGAGACACTATGAACTGCTGTCTTTTTGATGTTGCTAACGTTTTAAAAGGCGGGTTTGAGATGGGCAACCTCTGGTACAACGAACCAAAATCCCTCGAGGTGGCATTTGATGTCATCGGAGATATTGTAATGGCTGCCGCAAGTCAGCAATATGGCGGTTTTACTGTTCCCGAAGTGGATAAAATTCTTGCTCCGTATGCTGAAAAAACATTTGAAATCAGTTTTAACAAATACACAAACCTTGGTGTTGAAAAAGAAAAAGCCGAAAAAGAAGCTTTAAACGATGTAAAAAAAGACCTGCACGACGGGTTCCAGGGGTGGGAATACAAATTCAACACTGTAGCCTCTAGCCGCGGAGATTATCCGTTTATTACAATGACAATGGGACTTGGTACTGACAGATTTGCAAAAATGGCTTCCTTGATGATGCTGGAAGTAAGAAAAGAAGGTCAGGGCAAAAAAGGAAGCAAAAAGCCTGTATTGTTCCCCAAAGTTGTTTTCCTTTATGACGAACAACTCCACGGAAAAGGCAAAGAGCTGGAAGAGCTCTTTAATGCAGGTATTGAATGTTCTAAAAAAGCAATGTATCCGGACTGGCTCTCTTTAAGCGGAGACGGCTATGTTGCTAGTATGTACAAAAAGTACAAACGAGTAATCTCGCCTATGGGCTGCCGGGCTTTTCTTTCTCCCTGGTACGAAAAAGGTGGAATAAAACCCGAGAATGAAAATGACAAACCAATTTTTGTGGGAAGGTTTAATATTGGTGCAATAAGCCTGCATTTACCAATGATATATGCAAAAGCACAAAAAGAAGGCAAAGATTTTTACGAAGTGCTTGATTACTACATGGAAATGATAAGACAGCTGCATGTGAGAACCTATGAATATCTTGGAGAAATGAGAGCTTCAATAAACCCTCTGGCATTTTGCGAAGGTGGTTTTTACGGCGGACATCTTGGAATCCACGACAAAATAAAACCGCTTTTAAAATCTGCAACAGCTTCTTTTGGTATTACAGCACTAAATGAGCTTCAACAGCTGCACAACAAAAAATCACTTGTTGAAGACGGAGCCTTTGCTCTTGAGGTAATGGAATATATAAACAAAAAAGTAAACGAATTCAAAGAACAAGACGGGAACCTCTATGCAATCTACGGCACACCGGCTGAAAATCTGTGTGGCCTTCAGATAAAACAATTCCGTAAAAAATATGGAAAAATCAGTAATGTATCTGACAGAGGTTATGTCTCCAACAGTTTTCACTGCCATGTTTCAGAAGACATAGGCCCGATTGAAAAACAGGACCTTGAGGGTAGATTCTGGAACCTGCTCAACGGAGGCAAAATTCAGTATGTAAAATATCCTGTTTCATACAATACAAAAGCAATTGAAACCCTTGTTAAAAGAGCAATGGATAAAGGTTTTTATGAAGGGGTAAATCTATCGCTTTCATATTGTGATGATTGCGGCCATCAGGAGCTTGCAATGGACATCTGCCCTAAATGCGGTAGCAAAAACCTTACAAAAATAGATAGAATGAACGGATATCTTTCATACTCAAGAGTAAAAGGTGATACCCGCCTTAATGAGGCAAAAATGGAAGAAATCAAAGACAGAGTGAGCATGTAATATGAGATACCATAATATTACAAAAGAAGACATGCTAAATGGCGATGGAATTAGGGTTGTACTGTGGGTTGCAGGATGTGAACATCATTGCAAAAACTGCCAAAATCCAATCACCTGGGACAAAAACGGAGGCCTGCCTTTTGACAATCAAGCAGAAGATGAGCTGTTTGAAGCATTGGATAAGCCACATATTGAAGGAATTACCTTTAGCGGAGGAGACCCTTTGATGCCATATAACAGGCAAGAAGTTTTAAGACTCATAAAAAAATGTAGAAATTTAATGCCGGAAAAAACAATCTGGCTCTACACAGGATACAAATGGGAAGAAATCAAAGATATAGAAGATATTGGGCTTATAGACGTCATTGCCGAAGGTGAATTTATAGAAAGCCTTAAGGACAACAATTTGCACTGGGTAGGCAGTTCCAACCAGAGAGTGATTAACGTAAAAGACTCTTTAAAACAAAATTCTATAGTACTTCATTAAAAAAGAGCTCTTATGTTTTTCATAAGAGCTCTTTGATCTTTACCAGGTTATAATAACTTTTCCGTTTCCTCCATCAGCACCGTCACCGGAGTATACATTGCTGTAAGAAGCGGTACTGTAATCGGAGCTTCGCATGGCACCGCCGCCACCTCCGCCACCGCCAAATGCGGTAACAATTTCTGCATCAGATGTTGATGCTGATTCACCATTAAGGCTTCTGCCACCGTAAGATGGAGTTTCATCATTTTCTATACCTGAAACAGGTCCGTCAGTTCCTACAGCGATTGAAGCTGTTGTTGAAGACGGGAAAATCACTTTATTTTCGCCTGCACGTCCGCAAGGAGCATTGAACAAGTCACCGACTTTTGTAATTTCTCCGTCAGTTGGTTCAGTTTGTGTATGATTATTATATTGATATTTATTTTTACCACCCTTGCCGCCTTTGCCAATAACTATACGGATTTTACCATCGAGCGTTGTAGCAGGGTAAAGCACCATTTGTGCAGCTTCGCCTGCACGTCCGGCAACCAAAACATCACTTTTTACAGCAGCATAACCGCCCATGCCTGAAGTACCGTCGCTATTTTTGCCCTTGCCGCCATAACCGCCCATACCAATTGAGCCGGCTTTCATAGATGCAAGGTTCCCGCTTTCACCTCTTGATGGCCACGGGAAAGAATATGTTGGCTGTAATAACTGCTCACCAATATAAGCACTGTAGTATCCTGTTGTTCGACCGGAGGCATCTCTTGTTCCGTCAGTACCATTTATGCTTTTTACATTAGTAATTTTCAAATTACCCGACGGGTCAGACAACTTATACGCACCACCGCAACCATAGCCGGTATTATTAATACATTCAGGATGACTTTGCCAGTTTGTACCATAACTAAAACATTTCAGAGAGGCTTTTATTGTTTTACAGGCAGAACCGGCTCCATCATATTGAATAGCCATACCGCCTGTACCGCCACCGGCAAAGACCATTCCGCCAAAGCTAGTGTCGCCTCCGTTACTACCATCGCCACCGCTGTGTTTACCGTCATCACCATGACCACCGGTTCCGGCGTTACCAACGCTGATAGAATATGAGATATTATATGTTGGTGTAAAATCAAAACTTACCGCAGCACCGCTTCCGCCACCATGTGCACGGGTACCGCCTCTTTCTTTATTTCCTCCGCCACCGCCGCCTCCGGCGCCGATTAACGCAATATGATATTTGTTATTTGCAATAAAATCAAATGTCTTGCTTTCTCCGGGATATAATGCATCCAGCTTCAATTCACTAAAGCCGGCACCACCGCCTCCGCCGCCGCCAACAGCTTTAATAATAAAGTTTTGAGCTCTTTCGGGAGGTACAAATTCACAATATGAGTTGTTAATAACAGGCGTTGGAGAATCCTGTGACCAGGATTCATGCTGACCGTTTTCATTTAGAATACAAGTCCATTCGCCGTGTGGAATTTGCTCCAGCGTTCTTTTTTTCTTTGTCAAAATCGGCACAGAAGCTAGTGTAATCAAACATACAATAAGTAGAGTGATTAATGCTTCTGCAAGTGAAAATGCACAAAATTTAGGCAGTGTAATCTTTTTCATACAAACTCCTGAATTAAATATTCATCAGCATTAATAAGATAATAGCTTATTAAATACAGTACTTATGTATATATTATATATCTTTTAGTATGACATTGCAACTGGCGCGAAATTTTTTATAAAAATATAGCAGATTTAATAACCCAGCTCATCATTTACCAGTATAATCTTAATTCTTCCGGCAGGGCGACATAATCGTGTTGTGACAATTTGACAACAGATTGAATCAGGGCTTATGCAATCTGCACAGTTTCCTGTTAAAGCACAAGGAGTTTGATTATTGTTCATTGATGCAATTCTTTGAAGATTAACAGGTGCGGCATAGTTTCTGGCTCTTTTGTAAGCTTCATCCAAAGTTTTTACAACCTTATTCACACCGGCAATAACAATAACTGTCTTTGGTCCGAATGACAGTGCTGCAACTCTGTTTCCAAGCCCGTCTATATTAACCATTTGTCCGTCCGAGCTGATTGCGTTTGCGCTCATTAAAAACACATCAGCAAAAAAACTGTCGTATGCGCATTTCAGTTTTTCTTCTGCAGATGGGGCTTTATCTCTGTTGATTGTTTTATAACCGTTGCTTTCAAGATAATCAACAAGGCCTATTTCTTTTATGGTCATTGAGCCGCCCCAGGCTATCACGTCATCTTTTTTTATAAGTTCAAGTGCTTTGTTCAGTGCATCTTGAGCTGCCTCGCAATAAAATGCGTCAAAATGTCTTTTTTGGAATGCAGCAACAGTTTTTTCACCCAATTTTTGGTTGCGTTGTTTAATAAATTTATTTTCTCTTTCCATAATCCACCGTGTTTTTATAATTTCTTTTCAGATTCTAACTCTTTTACATACTTTTGTGCAAGTTCTTCCGGCATATACATTGGAAACATCCCCAAATCTCCAAGGTCTATTTTTTCTTCGTTTTTTTCCGAATCTTTTAGTAATTTTGCAAGTATTTTATTTAAATTTGTACAGCCATAATTTTTTGCCAGATAGTCATAAGAAGATGTGTCTTTTTCTGGCGGGAGGAAACGTTTTCCTCTTAAATAATGTGCAACATGAGACCCTCTGTCTGCATTTGAAATTATCACGGGTTTAATATTATTTTCAATACAATATTTTACGGCAAGTTTATCTGCAAGCCTGCCAACGCCTCCTTTTTTGGAATCTTCCCAGTTTTGAAGATATTCAACAATTACTCTTGGCCCTTGAATTTTGTGCTTTGGATAATTTATCAACAGCTCTCTATCCAAAAAAGAAGATTCTTTTAAATCCGCCCTGGGATCACGGTGAAGGCTCAGATGAACATATCCGTATTCTTTACTTAAACTTCGTGACATAAAATGATAAGAGATTTCATTGGGTTTTCTTTCATCATGACCGACAAGAATCATTGTTTTTTCACGGCGATTGCTTTTTTTATCAAAGATGTAGTCATATCTTTGCGGGTCATAATCAACAACAAGTTTTTTCCCTGCAAAACGAGAATACTTTGAAGTAATCACTATTTGTTGCTTTTTTGTCAAATCAACAGGTGTTTTTATATGAAAAACAGTATTCACGTATGGATTGTATACAGTAAGCTCTATATCTTTTTCTTTAGTATTTTTTTCAAAAGTATCAGCCCCAGCCTTAAAGTTGATTGGTTTTGGCATACTGTTGGCTATTTTAACACCTTTAACAGGTTTTGAAAAATTAAAGTTTACTATCATATTTTTACCTTCGTATTAGACAAAACTTGTGAAGATAAAAATTTGCCACTAAACAAGATGTATTACATACGTATAATATTTTTTTATAATATGTGTATAGTAAAATAACATTATTAATAAGGTTTTTTCAAAGAGAGTTTTACTATGATAAACGACATGACAAAAGGTGACCCGCTAAAGCTATTATTTTGTTTTTCGGTACCTTTGTTAATCGGTAATATATTCCAGCAGCTCTATAACATAGCAGATATTGTCATAGTCGGCCGTACGCTTGGTATGAACGCTCTTGCCGCAGTCGGAGCAATATCACCGATTTTCTTTTTCCTTATGTTTGTTGTTGTCGGGCTCACAAACGGATTTGCCGTAATTACAGGTCAAAGGTTCGGTGCCAAAGACACAGACGGCGTAAGAAAATCAGCCACTGTTTCTACTGTTTTAAGCACGGTGTTTACAATTGTGTTCTCAGCACTGCTGGCAATATTTATGAACACAATACTGGCTTGGATGAACGTGCCAAAAGAAATTTACAAAGATGCATATCTTTATATCTTGATAGTTGTGGGAGGATTGATTGTTGTTAACATATACAATCTGCTTGCCAGTATAGTAAGAGCCCTTGGCGACAGCAAAACACCTTTATATTTTTTAATTTTTGCTTCTGTTTTAAACATATTTTTGGCACTGTTATTTATTTTAAAATTCGGCTGGGGAGTGCCCGGTTCTGCGGTAGCGGTTGTACTGTCGCAGGGAGTATCTGCTCTTTTATGCATAATATATGTAAAAATGAAGTTTCCAATACTGCATACAAACAAAGAGGACTGGTTTTTTGCATTTTCACCCAGAAGCTTTTCATTTGCACTGGAACATTTAAAAGTCGGCATACCAATGTCTGTGCAATATTCAATACTGGGTATAGGTATACTTATTATACAAAGTGTCTGCAATACATTCGGCCCTGATGTAATAGCTGCATTCACGGCAGCTTTGCGTATTGAACAAATAGCTACACTGCCTATGATATCTTTTGGTGTTGCTCTGGCAGCATATACAGCACAAAATTTTGGTGCAAAAAACTTCTCAAGGATTAAAGAAGGTGTTAACAAAGGCTCGATAATCAATATTACACTCAGTATTATAATGACTTTACTCATACACTTCTGGGGAAGTGATATTGTCGGAATTTTTATTGGCAAAGGTGAAAAACATATAATTGACATAGCCAGAAGCTACCTGTGGATTAGCACATTGTTTTACTTTTTCCTCGGGCAAATATTTATATTCAGAAATGCACTGCAGGGTATGGGAGAGGTTATTTTACCTTTAAGCGCAAGTATAGCAGAGCTTTTAGTCCGTTCATTTGCAGCAATTTATCTGGCTGTAAAATTCAGTTACTACGGGATTTTCTATGCCGGCCCGATTGCCTGGGTGAGTGCATCTTCTATTATGGCAATAGGTTATTACACAAACCTTTTGCGTATTGTGAAAAAAGCAAGAGTAAAACTCCGTTAAATCAGTTTTTTTGATATCATGTTATAGATTCAACAAAATGGAACCTGAAAAATGGCTTACTTATATTTGATAATTGCTATAATAGCAGAAATAGTTGCAACAACAATTATGAAAGACACTAACGGCTTTACTGTCTTGTGGCCTTCCGTATTTACAATTTTGGGATATGTAGTTGCTTTTTATATGCTTAGTTTGTGTATACAAACAATTCCAACCGGCATTATATATGCATTGTGGTCAGGTTTTGGCATAATAGGAATTGCTGTTTTGGGCTGGATTGTACACAAACAAACGTTAGACTTGCCCGCAATCGCCGGAATTGTGCTGATACTTTTAGGCGTTCTGGTAATAAAAATATTCTCCAAATCGATTGCATAAATAACCTTTTGGCACAATGTTTTATTGTTTGGTGTTTTGTATATTGCCGGTATGAATACAGTTAATAAACTTTTGGAAGCATGCGGCAGCAATACTGCTTTGCATTATGATAAATGGACAGAACAGCATAGATACAGGGCATTGAATGACGGGAATTTAAAACAATGGATTTCAGGAATCCTTCCTTGCGAATTGCTCGAACGGCCATTAAAAAAAGCTGTGGAATCTATCCTTACTTTGTGTGAATGCACTACATTTTACAAAAAATTCCCTGACAATGTAGTTTCTCCAAACTATGGAGACAAATGGGGCAGACTCGCCAATTACATTGAAATCAACAACCGTGCAATATGCGAAATGCACGGCAGCCGCTGCAAAAACGGAATAATAAGCTCTATAAAACTTTTGCCGGCTATTCCTCCATCTGCAAAAAGCTGGGCCAATTGTGTAATTCTGTCTCAAATTTGGCCAAATATTTACGGAGACGGATACAACAAAGCACCTTGGGAAGAAAATTCAATTTACGGTATCAAGCTTGGCATAGGCTATAGTGAAAATATCATTGACTTTGACATTGCCGATAAAATATCGCCGGAAGAACAATTCAAAGCATTTAATGATCTTGCCCATTTCAGGGGATTGAAAACAGGTTTTAGAACCATAATTTCAGAAGACCAGTTAAAGGTTTCTCATCCTTACAAAGAAGATGAAATCTTTAGATGGCATAACCCGGAGCATGTTGAACTTTATATTCAAGAGATGGTCAAACTCGTAAATCTTGGATTTGAAGCTATATTTGTAGATTCTGCAAAACATATAGGCGGATATGACATGCAAAACTACACAGGAGTAGGAGCTCTGCCGGATTATCATCAGATGCAATACATAACAGATGAAATAAGACGCCGCTCGGGTTGTACAACGTTGAGTTTTGTCGGAGAAAAAAGCTCAGATGACTTTGAACGTTACAGAATGATGGGGCTAAATGCAGGTACCGCTTTTGTCAGTGTCGACGACTTTGATTCTGTAAAACACTGGTCAAATGAATTGAAATACTCAAGAGACTATGCTCCAGGTGTTGAAGTTTCTAACGACAATACAGAAGGCGGAACCCCTTATGAAGTAAGATTAAACAGGATAAGAAACGCTTTATTCGGATTTGAAATAGCTAGTGACAAACTGCCAAGTTTTATGCAGATGGAAGACCTGTTTCCATTAAGATATGACACAAACACCCACCATCTAATGATGTGCAACCCCTCATACTCAACAGACGGAAGTCCGCAAAGCCATTGGCGTGAATTATTCACAAAAGATGACGGCCGCTATTACAATCATCAGGTCGGCGAAATCTTTGCACACGCTCTGTTTTTATAGCTCTGACAAATATACTTTAATTGTACGCCTACAACACTGTCAGCTGTACGCTCAAATTATTTATTTTTGCAAGAGTAAACAGAAAATCATCATTTGAAACATCTTGCAATGACTGTGGAATGTAGATTTCCTCGTATTTTTGGATTGCATATCTGTCTGTCATTCCTGAAATGTAATCGCAAACAGTGCGTTTGATTTCTTCTTCGTTTTGATTAGGCATTTTTTGTTTTAAAAGTGCTTCATAATGATTGAAAAGCCCGTAAACAATACCTTTAACCTTTGTTTCTTCTTTTTTGGCAATGGAGTTTGTGTATACGTTTCTAAACATCCACGTTCTCAATTTATCAATATGATAAAAAGCATCCTCTGACATACAAATATGGTCTTTGCCCATAGAGTTGCGGACAATATCCATAACCATTTTTGTGATACGCTCGCTTCTGTCCAGCGAAAAATATTGTATACAATCCTGAGGCAGATCAGATTCTTTGATTATACCTGCTCTCATTGCGTCATCAATATCGTGGTTTATGTATGCTATCTTGTCTGAAAGCTTTACTATTTTTCCTTCCAGAGTAAAAGCCTTGCTTTCTTTTTTCAACGAACCTGAATGGTGCAATATACCGTCGAGCGTTTCTTGAGTGAGGTTTAAATCTTCAATTATTGTTGCAACCCTGACAGAATGCTCTGCATGACGAAAACCTGCATCCATAATTTCGTTTAAGACATCTTCTCCGCTATGGCCAAATGGTGTGTGGCCTAAATCGTGACCAAGAGCAATAGCTTCAGCCAAATCTTCGTTGAGGTTCAGCGCACGGGCGATTGTTCTTGCAATTTGAGAAACTTCAAGAGTGTGGGTCATTCGTGTTCTGAAATGGTCGTTTGTCGGAGAGAAAAACACCTGTGTTTTGTGTTTGAGACGGCGAAAAGCCTTGGAATGGATAATCCTGTCACGGTCTCGTTGAAACTCTGTTCTTAACGGGCATTTTTCTTCTTCTTTTGCTCTGCCTTTTGACAATGCGCTTTTAGCTGCATACGGGCTGAGTTCTTCAATCTCTTTTCGTTCTTGAATTTCTCTTATATTTAAAACATCATTATTATTTATCATAGGTAATATTTTATCACGAAAAATATTTATATTTTTACAAATACGTCCTTAGGCTTTTTACAAATCGGACAAACGTATGTGTCAGGCTCCTGCGTGATATCACCTTCATAAATATATCCGCACACAGTGCACCTGTAGCCTGTTTTAGATACGGGTTGTTCTATATATGTTGGTGCGGTTTTGGGGCTGTGTCCTTTTTTTACTGTTTGATAATAGGCATATGTCATTGGAGTACCCTGTTTTATGATATCTCCGTCTTTTATTTTGCCAAGAAAAATTGTGTGTGTAGAGGTATCCATACGGTTTATTACATCACAAATGATGTACCCTACTGAGTCTTCGATAATTTCGAGTCCATCTATATTTTTTGTTTTTATCCCGACAAACTTATCCACATTTCTTGCAGACTGAAATCCGAACACGGGTATTATGTTGTCTGCAACGGTTTCGCCTAATATTGAAATAGCAAATTTACCAGATTCTTTAATACAGCTGTTTGTAAAATTTTCGTGGTTTATGCTCACCGCAATGGTATCATAGGTTACCTGCATAATACTGTTTGCTATGCAGCCTGCTGGCTTTTGCGACTCCGGACAAAGAGTTGTTACAACATAAACACCATAGGATAAATCTCTCAGGACTTCTTGATTCATAAACGCCTCATATATTTTCTGCCATCAACATTATAGCATTACGGCACAAAAAAATCCTTGTTTTTGTTGATGCTAAAAACAAGGATTTTTTAATTTTAATTGACTGTTACTGCTTTACAACGTCTTTGTAAGAGCCTTTAAACTTGTCCTGATAAGCTGTGTGCAAAAGCTCGTGCGCTTTGTGCGAGCCTGGGTTTTCAAGGTACTCTTTGTAAAGCTTTTTGATATCAGGGTTGTCATTGGAGCGTCTGTAAGTAAGCTCGGAGTCTTCTTTATACAGCCCTTGTGCTCTTCTTTCTTTGATTTTTGAATCATTAAAGCTCAATGGCTGGCCGCCTCCGTTGATACATCCACCGGGACACGCCATAACTTCCAGCATATGGAAGTCTGCTGTACCATTTTTGATTTCTTGAAGAGATTTTTCTGCTTCTTTTAATGTTGAAACAACTCTTACTTTTACTTTTGTACCTTTGATATCCAGCTCAACATCTTTGCATCTATGATTTTTGTCCACACCTCTCATACCTTTGATATCAAGGTCTGACAAAGGTTCGCCTGTGACAAATTCATAGGCTGTTCTTACGGCAGCTTCCGCTACACCGCCTGAAGCGCCGAAGATTGTACCGGCACCGGAGTATTGAGCAAACGGGCTGTCGCCTTCTGCCGGTTCAAGTGATTTAAAATCAATACCGGCGCTTTTAATCATTTTTGCAAGCTCTTGAGTTGTAAGCACCATGTCTGTTTCAAACTTGCCGTCTTTTCTCAATTGAGCGCGTTTTGCCTCTACCTTTTTGGCAGTACAGGGCATAATGGAAACTATTTTCATATTTTCTTTTGTAAAGCCTTCAAAGTATTGAGGAACAAGCTCCATCAACACAGGAGAAAGCATACCCTGAGGAGATTTACAGCTTGATAAGTGGTGTAACATATCAGGGTGCTGTGTTTCCATATATCTTACCCACGCAGGACAGCAAGAGGTGAACAACGGAAGGTTTTCGCCTTTGCTTACGCGTTCAACAAACTCGTGTGCCTCTTCCATAATGGTAAGGTCAGCAGAGAAGTTTGTATCAAACACAAGGTCAAATCCGATTTCCTTTAACGCAGCGTTGATAAGTTTAATTGAGTTTTCACCCGGTTCAAGTCCGAATTCTTCACCTATGGCAACACGTACTGACGGTGCAATTTGAGCAACCACTTTTGTGTCAGGGTCAGTGATTAAACTCCATACAGGGTTAACTTCGTTTTTGATAGTCAATGCACCTGTAGGGCATACTGCCTGACACTGGCCGCAAAATACGCAGTCAACGCTCGCAAGAGATTTACCTGCCATAGGTTGAACAACTGTTTTTGAACCTCTGTTTGCAAAACCTAAAACAGCGTGGCCCTGAAACTCAGCACAGGCTCTAACGCAAGCTCCGCAAAGGATACATTTGTTCGGGTCTCTTACAAGTGACGGGTTTGAGTCGTCAATCGGCTGGAATCTGTCTTTTTGAAGCTGTACGTATTTTGATACGTCTTTTATTCCGTATTCTTCTGCATACTGCTGGAGTTCACATTTGCCTGATTTATCACAGGTTGTGCATTCTCTGTCGTGGTTTGCAAGAAGCAGTTCCAACACGGTTTTTCTGATACGGCGTGTGCGTTCAGTGTTTGTTTTTACCTTGATGTTTGCCTCGGGCGGCATTGTGCAAGAAGAGTTGATTAAGGTTCTTCCGTTAGGGTATTCAACCTCTACAACGCACATTCTGCAAGCACCGTACTGTGTAAGGTCAGGACGGTAGCAAAATGTCGGCACGTTAAAGCCCGCTTTTCTGATTACTTCAAGAAGGTTGGGTTCGTCTGTAAACTCGACTTCTTTTCCGTTAATAATTAATGTCTTTTTATCGCTCATTGTTTTTTCCTCTTTTAGTTTTGTTTAATCGCTTTGAACGGGCAAGAATTGAAGCAGGCGCCGCATTTTATACATTTTGACTGATCAATGTGGTGTGGATTCTTCACCGTTCCTTCAATAGCGCCAACAGGGCAGGTTCTTGCACATTTTGTACAACCTTTGCAAAGCTCCGGATCAATTGTAATAATTTTCATAGCTTCGCAAACGCCCGCAGGACATTTCTTATCCTTGATGTGAGCGATATACTCATCTTTAAAATATTTCAACGTTGAAAGAACAGGGTTCGGAGCGGTTTTTCCAAGCCCGCAAAGCGAACCGTCTTTAACAGCAACAGCAAGCTCTTCGAGAGTTTCAATATCTTTCATCTCGCCTTTGCCTTTAACAATTCTTTCTAAGATTTTCAACATGTTTTTTGTGCCTTCGCGACAGGGAACGCATTTTCCACAGGATTCGTTTTGTGTAAAGTTCATAAAGAACCTTGCAACTTCAACAATACAGGTGTCTTCGTTCATTACAACAAGACCGCCTGAGCCGACCATTGCGCCTGCTGCAATAAGGTTGTCATAATCCATAGGTAGGTCAAGGTGTTCCTCTGTCAAACAACCGCCTGACGGGCCGCCGATTTGTACGGCTTTGAATTTCTTACCTCCGCGGATTCCGCCGCCTATGTCGAATACGATTTCTCTTAAAGTTGTACCCATTGGTACTTCGATAAGACCTGTGTTGTTTACCTCGCCTGTCAGAGCAAAAGTTTTTGTGCCTTTTGATTTTTCCGTACCCATAGAGCTGAACCAGTCAGCACCTTTCAGGATAATCGGAGCAACGTTAGCAAGTGTTTCTACGTTGTTAATCAAAGTAGGACGGCCGAACAAACCTTTGTTTGCAGGGAACGGCGGTTTTGGTCTTGGCATACCTCTTTCGCCTTCAATAGAAGCGATAAGAGCAGTTTCTTCGCCACAAACAAATGCGCCTGCGCCTTCTTTAATATGGATTTCAAAATTGAAATCAGAACCCATAATATTTTTGCCCAGGAAACCTCTTTCTTCAGCTTCTTTGATTGCCACCCGCAAACGGTGGATTGCAAGAGGGTATTCTGCTCTTACATAGATATAAGCTTCGTCAGCGCCAATTGCATAGCCGGCAATTGCCATACCTTCCAGCAGTTTGTGCGGGTCGCCTTCCATAACACTTCTGTCCATAAACGCACCCGGGTCGCCTTCGTCGCCGTTACAAACAACATAACTTTTGCCGCCTTTGTTTGCAGCAGTGAATTTCCACTTCATACCTGTAGGGAAACCGCCGCCGCCTCTTCCGCGCAGTCCTGATTTTGTAATTTCTTCAATAACCCAATCCGGATTACCTTTTTCAAGGACTTTGTGCAATGCTTCGTAAGCACCAACAGCAAGTGCTTCATCAAGAGATTCGGCATTTATTTCACCGCAGTTTGCAAGAGTTGTTCTTGTTTGTTTTGCGTAGAAATTGATTTCTTCATTTTTGAATACGTGTTCTTGTGTTTTAGGGTCAACATAAAGAAGTCTTTCAACCGGCTTGCCTTCTTTTATATGGCTTTCAACGATTTCTTCAACGTCTTCAAGTTTTACTTTTACATAAGTCACATCCAAATCAGGGATAACAACGAGCACACCCTGCTCACAAAAGCCGTGGCAGCCTGTTGGTACGATTGTTACTTTATCCTGATGAGTCATCGGACGAACATTAACGCCGAGTTCTTTAAATTTTTCTATAACCTTTAGCGAGCCGTTAGCAACACAGCCTGTACCAGCACAAACCAGCACTCTTAAGCCCTGTGCTTTAATCTGCTCTTTAACTTTTTCCTGTTCACCTTTGATGTTTATTAATGTCGCAGTCATCTAGTTGCCCCTTTCTTCGCCCATTATGGTTTCAATTACGGTTTTTATTGCGTCGGCAGTCATTTGCGGGTATACAGTACCGTTAACAACCACAACCGGAGCAAGACCGCACGCACCCAGACAGCTGACTGTTTCTACAGAGAACAGGCCGTCTTCTGTTGTAAATTTACCGTCAACGAGTTTTAAGCACTGATGAATAGCGTTTAAAACAGGCATTGAGCCTCTAACATGGCAGGCAGTACCGTCACATACCTTAACTTCGTATTTGCCTTTTGGTTGCAGACTGAATTGTGCATAAAATGTTGCAACCCCATACACCGTAGCCGGTGACAACCCTTCTATTTTTGTTCCTATATATGTCATTACATCTACCGGAAGATATCTAAACTCTTCCTGTACTTTTTGCAAAATAGCAATCAAATTTGACTTTTTGTACTCATAAGACGACAGGATTTCATCGACTTTTGAGTAGTCAAGACCGGCTTGAGTCTGTGGGCTCATTTACGTTTTCTCCTTTACACAAGATTATTAGACCAATATCGTGACATAAATCACAATTACAAACAATATTTTACTCAAAAATCACTAATAATTCAAGCATTTATTTAGACGATACTTTGTTTGAGTCTGTCGGAACGATGTGTTGTTAAAATATTTTTAAGTTTCATAATAGCCTGTGCATGAAGCTGGCACACACGGGATTCAGAAACATTTATAGTATCACCGATTTCTTTAAGGGTCATGTTTTCGTGATAGTAAAGAACCATTATCATTCTTTCTCTCTCGGGCAAACGTTTGAGTGCATTTTGCAATTCATGTTTGACATCTTTGTCAACAAGCTGCTCAAGAGGGTTTTTGGAGTTTTCATCCTGAATTGTATCAATTACTTCAACGCTTTCTTCGGAAGTACCTTTTTTGTCATAAATAGAAGTAACCTGCATTTCGTCAGCAAGAAGTGCCTCTATTTTTTCTTTTTCCATATTCATTGCAGCAGCAAGCTCTGTTGTTGTTGCGGCTCTGCCGAGCGATTGTTTTAGCTGTTCTGCAACCAGTTTTATTTCTTTGATTTTCTTTCTTGTTGAGCGGGGAACCCAGTCCTGTGAACGAATTTTGTCAATAATTGTACCGCGAATACGCATAAGGGCGTAAGTTTCAAACCTTGCACCTTTATCAGGGGTATATTTTTCTATTGCATCTATAAGTCCTTCCACGCCAAAACTTGTGATGTCTTCTATAGAAAACGTTTGCGGAAGATTCATTTTTACACGGCCGATAACATATCTGGTTAGATAAATATATTGAACAATAAGCTTATCTCTAAGGGCTTTTTGGGTCTTATCGGCAAGATATTCATGCCACAAAGCCTCAAGCTCCTCGTCCGTAAGCCTTTTAATTTTGTTATAAGAACTGTACTCTAATTCTTCGCTCATCTCTGTCAGATATCCAACGATTTCCCCTAATAAGTCGTCATATACATGCATGTGATGGTATATATTAACATTCTACTTATAAAGGGATATTAGGAATCATGTATTTGGAGGAATTTTTATGAAACAGTTGTTTTATCTGATTTTGAAACACACGCTGTTATCGCATCCATGAGGCGTTTTACCTGTACAATATTAATGTTTTTAAACTCTTCTTTTTTAAGCGTATTTGTTTGAGGAACAATGATTTTCTTAAACCCGAGTTTTTCGGATTCTTTTATACGTTTATCAAGATTATTAATTGCTCTTATTTCTCCGGAAAGGCCAATTTCACCGACTATCACCGTATCAGGGCTGACGCAGACGTCTCTTGCGCACGTTGCAACAGCAAGCGCAACTCCAAGGTCAGCAGCCGGCTCATCAATTTCAAGCCCTCCTATTACATTCACATAAACGTCTTGTTTGCTTAGATTTAAACCTATACGTTTTTCTAGCACTGCAAGAATTTGCAAAAGGCGGTTGTAATCAATACCGTTGGACACACGCCTTGGCGAAGGGTATGAAGTTGTACCGACAAGTGCCTGTATTTCTATGAGCAAAGGGCGAGAGCCTTCGTTTGTAGCGATTATAACACTCCCCGGGGTATTGTTTTGTGTGCGTTCGTTCAAAAACAACTCGCTGGGGTTTGATATTTCGTGCAATCCATCATCACACATATTAAACACCCCGACTTCATTGGTTGTTCCAAAACGGTTTTTCATACATCTTAAAAGTCTGTATGATTTATACCTGTCCCCCTCAAAATAAATTACCGTATCAACCATATGTTCAAGCACTTTAGGTCCTGCTATATTACCTTCTTTTGTAACATGGCCGATTATAACAACAGTAATATTTTTATTTTTTGCTATATCCATAAGAATGTTTGTACATTCTCTTATCTGAGAAACGCTCCCCGGGGAGCTTGTGACGCTGTCTGTATAAACAGCTTGAATACTGTCTATAATAAGGATTTGCGGCTTTATTTCATCAATCTGTCTTTTTATAGCTTCAAAATTAGTTTGGGAATATATATACAAAGAATTGGATTGCACACCGAGCCTTTGAGCTCTCAATTTAACCTGTGAAGCCGATTCTTCCGCAGATACATAAAGAGCTGTTCTTCCGTCTTTACAAATAGCTTTACCTGTTTGCAAAAGTATTGTAGATTTACCTATCCCCGGGTCGCCAGCCAGCAAAACAATAGAACCTTGGACAAGACCGCCGCCTAGCACTCTGTCAAATTCTTCTATTCCTGTTGTAAAACGGATAGAACGGTCGATTTCAATATCGTTTATAAGGCAAGGTATTGTGTCATTTAGAACAGTTTTTGCAGCCTGAGATGGAGATATTGATTCAAAAACTTCCTCCACAAGAGTATTCCATTGTCCGCAGTCAGGACATTTACCCAGGTATTTTGCCGTTTCGTAACCGCAGTTTTGACATATCCATTTTGTTTTCAGCTTAGCCATTAAAAAATTATACTCTAAAATTTTACACTATGATTGTAACAATAATTTAAATTATTATATCAAATTATATCATTTATACTACAAAAGTGGTAAATTATTTTTAAAAACAAAGGAAACGAAATGAGAGTAAATGCTGTATCTATGACGCAATACCCTGCAGTCTCAAAAAAATCTGCCCAGGGTAGCACTATCGCTGTACAAAATCCAAAACAACCTTCTTTTGGATACGAAATTTACAAAATGCCAGGAAACATAAACTCAATAAAAAACATCTGGGTTGACGGGCCAAAACTTTTCCAAATAGCTGAGGAAACCTGGCCTATAATCAAAAAGAATTTTGAAAAATTCTTTGATGTAAGTATGGATTTTCATGTTGATTTAGCAAGGACAATAAGGGTCAACCTTCATAGTTCTTTTAACAAGCAGGAAGAATTAATAAAACACATAACAAAATTTAATGACTCAACTTTTCATTTTCCTAAAGAAGTCATAAAAAATTTAAACAATGGTCAGGACACAAAATGGTTGGAATACGAGTATTTCTTCCCGCTGACTGCTTCTTATGAAAAACTTGGTTTTCAAAAAACAAGAGATACTATTTTAGATTTTGCAAACAGAGAATCTAACAATACTCTTATCAAAAAGTTATACAAGATAAATCCGCCAGATGGCGTTCCGGGAGAAAAAATTCCTGAATATTACTGGTCTTGTCCGGGGTGGTAAACATGAAAATAAACGCAATAACAACAAATAATTTTAACCAGAATAAAAAAACAAATACTCCTGCTTTTAAAGCAATGGTAAGGGTTGACAGACAGATGATAGATGTCATATCCGAAAAAAGTATTGAATTTACGCCTGTTATGAATAATACATTGAGTTATCTATTGCCAAAACTCAATCAGCTGAGCAGCAACCTAAAAATCTTGATAACAGGAGCAGGTAAACCATTTTCTTTGACAAATTTATTTTCACCTGCCAAGTCAGGCCTGAAATTTGACATAAGCATAATTGACCCCAAAAGGTTAAAATACGAGATACTTTCTGACAGAGTAAAAATGTCCAGACTGAGTGCTGAAACAATAAATGATTTGAAAAACAACGTAGATGGGATGTCAGAGTGTATGACTATGCCAAGAAAATTTGGTAAGTTATATAACCCGTGGGCACAAACAGAGCAAGAGTATAAAACAGATTTGTACAGAACTATACTTGATGAAATAGAAAATATACCTAAAAACAATCTGGAATCCGAATATGCCCATAAAGTCAATAGTTCTGGCTACGGCATGTCAAGCGACTGTTTTAAACCGGGCAGAAATAAATATGACTGTTATGCAGGCATAGAATACTAATTTTTTACATATAATATGCTGCAAGTTGACATAGTTGTATTATTTTGTCAGCGAGAAAACATATGCCAACTGTTGCAAAAGCACAAGCGTAAAGTATAAATTTGGAGGATATAACCTGATTATCCACTTCTATTTTTGTTTCAATACGCCTGAACATCGCTCTTATTATGCGCCAGTATCCGTATATCATAATTACTGATGAGACTAAAGCAATGAGCAAAAACGGCAAGAAAATAAAACCGGAACGAGCCACAGCCGAGAAAATATACATCTTGGCAACAAATCCGCACGTTGGTGCCAATCCTGCAAGAGCAATCAAAACAACAGTGAAAGCTATTACATAATAGGGTCTGTGATAAATGATGCCTTTTAAATCATTTAGGTTTTCAAGTTTTGCAGAGTTGTATAACAATATTATGGCAGACCAGGCTCCAATGTTTGCAAAAACATAACAGAACAGATAAAACAGCACGCTTGAAAGGCTGTATACTGAAAAAACGCACATACCAAGCAGCATTATACCTGATTGCACGCTCATTGAGTATGCCATTAGTCGTTTCAAGCTTTCCTGTCTGATTGCGGACAAAGAACCAAATATAATTGTAACCACAGCAATACAGGCAAGTACTATCTTCATTGTGAATGTATAGTTTAAAAATATCATTAATATTCTTGAAAAAATCCCAAAACACGCCAAAACAGGAATGGATGACATGTAAGCACCAATAGGATAACTTGCGCCTTCGAATGTATCCGGCAGCCAGCTCGAAAAAGGTACAAGCCCGAGCTTAAAAAGAAAAGTACACATCATCAAAATCAATGCAAATGTCAAAAGCACCTGCGGCTGCCCCATTACAGAAGACAGGTTTGCAAAATATAGGCTTATCTGCTCAAAATCAAAATGCGCACACATTCCATATATTAAAGACAACCCCATTAAAAACAGAGAAGAAACAACAGCACCCTGAACAAGATAACCGAATGTAAGCTGTTTTGCATTAGGGTTTTTATTTAGTGCAAGCAAAAGGTAGCAGCTAAGCCCCAGTGCCTCTAAAGAGACAAACAAAGAGATAAAATCAACAGCACTAACCGCACACATTGCAAAGAGTATGCCTGACAAAAATACGCTGAAATACTCAAACGCTCTGTCTCTTTTTTCTCTTATCATATTTCGTGATAAAAGAGTGAGAAAAAAGCCGCTTATAAGTATCAAAATTTTATAAAATACAGTATAGATATTTGTCAAAAATGTGTTGTTAAAAGCAAACGCCTCCGGTTCTATCTGTAGAAAAAACGTAGATGCAATAGCTAGGACAATGCCCAGTAATGTCACCCATTTTGAAAGCTTGTACAGATAAGTACTGAAAAACAGTGATGCTATTAAATTTATTACAATAAATATTGTTATTATGAATTCCGGCAGGTATGCCGATACTATTTCAGACATTTAACACGACTCCGGCTCTGTTTTGATAATTATTAATTATACCTGTAATACATCTATAATTATACTGGAAACAGATTGATAAATTTGTATAATACTCATCGGATATACACCAAAATAAATAATAATTAGACATAACGCACTCAACACACCGGTTTCTTGAGGAGAAAGATCTTTTATCTTTTTCCATTGTTCAAGCAGCACCGAGCAAAATACCTTATAGAAAAAGTACATTATGTATCCTGCTGAAACAACTATTGCCGCAAGTCCAATGATTGCAGCAATTTTTACAGTAAGCTGCTGCTCCAGGTTTGACAGCATTGCACCTGATAGAACCATCAATTTGGGTGTAAACATCATCAAAAAAGGCACCCCTATAGCACTAAAACAAATTATAAGAGCAAGATACATGCATTTTGGCATAACCTTTCCAAGTCCGCCAAGGGCTGTAATATATGTTGTCTTTGTTCTGAACTGCACACAAGAAATAATCACAAAAAATGCACTGTATACAACTGCGCAAGCTATGGACATAAATACTGCACCATTAAACCCTGTCGGATTAAGACAAGCCAGCCCTACCATAACAAAACCCATTGAAGAAACATTGGCATAAGCTACCATTTTTTTAATGCCTGATTGCACAATAGACAAAGCGCCAGAATAAATAATGTTTACAATGCCCCATACCATAAGAACCGGTGCAAAGAGTTTAAATATTGCGGGAAAAACCTGCATATTGAATCTTATAAGCCCGTATACACCTGTATTTAAAAGCATACCCGCAAGAAGAATGTTGACAGGCGCAGCAGCTTTACTTTGAATATCCGGATACCAGTTGTGAAAAGGAACAAAAGGCACTCTGATAACAAAGCCTATAAGGAAATTTACAAAAACCATTATCTGAAACCACATGGGATAAATTTTTTCATCCATATTTAGTGATTCTATGTTTGCAGTCAAAACATTGCTCACTGCAAAGTTGTAATAATAGAGAATAAGCATACCAAACAGCAAAAACATATTTGCAACAAATGAGCTGAGTGTAAATTTGATAGCTGCACGTCTTGCTTCGGAATCACCCCATTGAGAAACTATAAAATACACCGGTATGAGAGACAGCTCCCAGAATACAAAAAACAAAAACATATCCTTGGCACAAAATATGCCTAATATAGAAGATTCAAGCAAAAACACCATGGAATAATACAATTTGTGTTTTGACCTGATATGTATTTTGCTCATAAACAAAGTAATAAGCACGATAAAAGTGGTTAATACAACCATTAAAAGCGCTATGCCATCTACAGCAAATTTGGCGCTTATACCAAGACTTTTAAGCCACGACATACCGAAAAATGTAAGCTCTTTTTCATAAGACATACCAAACATGCCTGTATCAAAAAAAGCAAGAAAAAGTAAAGCATACACAAAGTGTATTGAAGCAAACCATTTTGCAAAACGTCTCACAAGCACCTGATGGTTAGGAAACCTTGGAAACATAATAACAAGCGCAGCCAGTATTGGTGCAAATATTAACCATATCAAAGACAAAAAACTCATATAAAATACTCCGTTATATTAAACTTTTATCAACGCTACATAAAATATCAATACAAAACCAAGAATCAATATAAGGCCGAATATTGAATATAATAAATACGATTGGAAATTGCCGCCTTGAAACTTTCCGCTCAAATAAGAGAAGGCTCTTATAACAAGCTCACAAAAAGTTATAAAGGTTTCTATAACATATTTTTCAAACCATCCGACAATTGAACAGAAAGGTAGAAAAATTCTGTTTAACACACCAAGCACCATGAATATTAAAGCAAGCACAAGAAGCGTCCAAGCCCAGTATGCCCCCAATTCAAAGAAAAACGGGTTAAACCTGATAAAAAGAAATACTCCTGTCAAAGCAAGAATACTATTTTGCATCAACACTATATTTGACAGTACATTTTTGGTCCTTGACTCAAAAGTAATGTACACAAACGCTTGCATAAACTTCATTACAATAACAAAAATCAGCACTGAACAGAAAAACACAAACAAAGGTGTGTTCATCAAGGAATTTATACTTGCCGCAATGTTATTCATGTTTGCATAAGATAATGCATTTACACCGGAAAGCTCATTGTATACAACAGAATAATACATTATTGTCAAAACACAAAAAAGAAGCGTTAAATCACCTGTCCTGTTATAAATAAAAGATTTTATACCGGCTTTTGATTGTTCTCTGTTTGAAAAATCAAAATTGATAAGAAGATAGCTTGCAATTCCTGCGGTTTCTAAAAAAATGTATGTCTGAAAAATATTAGGGCTTAAAAATATTCCGTTTAAAGAAAAAGCAAAAAGGTTTAAATAAAATAACAATCTTGGAAAATCAGGATTTTCTTTAAACCTGAAAAACGCATAATTCTGTATAAAAAAGCATAAAATGCCGGAAGCCAAAAGAAAACTAACCGATACAGAATCAAGATAAGTACCAAGATAAAAATTGATTGTTTCAAAACTCAGCCACTGAAAATTTGAAGAAACAAAAAGATGTTTAACCACCCCGTAATCAAATGCAGCAGCGCTGAAAATTACACAGATAAAAGAAACTATTACGCTTATTGCAAACAAGGTATTTTTTTCTATCTTGTTGGATATAAGCCCGTTAAACCCTATAATTGCACACATTATAAGAGGCAGAAACAATACAAGATTGATATTCTCAATAAAAAACTCCATTAGTTCTCCTTATCTTTAATTTTTTCAGCATCAAGATACTCGTTTGCCTGATAGATTTTGTAAAGTATGACAAGAGCAATAATAGTTTGAACAACAGCAATTATCAGCACAAACATGCTGATAGAATTTGCATTTTCAAGTGAGTTATCACAATAGCAGCCAAACGCAACAAAGTTGATAACAACAGCAATACTCATAATAAAAAGGCTCATTACCGTACGCAACATATTACGAGATATCAAAACCCCTAAAAGCCCTGTCATAAAAAGGATTAATGACAGTATCAGATAATGAAACAACCCGATTGTAAAAAATAAGTCTATCACTTTTCGTCCTCCTTTCCTGTGGAAGAAGAGGCCTTAACAACTGCATTTTCAAGAAAAACACGCAGCACGGATGCACTTACAAAAACCAATAATATTACAAGACTCAAAGGATACGCATGACGAACAAATTTAACTACATCAGAAGATTTTTCAGTTATAAAAGAAAATACTGAATACAAAGAATTATTGAACTCCTGGTAGAAAAATGTGCAAGTTAAGATTAGAAGCAAGAAAACAAATAAAGAACCAAAGACAATTTTGCCGGGTTGAACAAGTTTAAGTTTTAAATTCCAGCGGCCTATTTTTTTTAACAGGAAAAATATATAAACCGAAAGACACAAACCACAGAGAATAAATTGAAAAATTGCTAAATATTGAGCATTCAAGCCCAGATATAACATTCCTGAAAAACATATAAGCAAAAATAATGACACCGCAGCAATATACATTCGAGGCGCAAAAATCACACCAAAGGCACAGGCGAGTATTGCAACAGATAAAGAATAAAAATTTATTATGCCTGACTCCACTAAAAACTTCTCCGATAGTGTGCTTCTATTTATTTATATCACATGTTAAAGGTGATATAATAATAATGTTGTGAATTATTAAGTTTAATTTTTTTATGAAGAAAATACTAATTATTTTTATAATATCTATTTGTAACCTATTGTTTATAAACACAGCCTATTCAAGAGAAACACCTGTTGAATCAGAGGCTAATTCTTATTGCGTCAAAGGGGATAAAATTCTTGATTACTACGACAAGCTGGAAGATAAATCAAACCCGGATAAATATTTAAACGCAGCAAAATATTTTTATTATCAGGCATCAAGATTAGATATTTCCAACCAGAATGCATTAATTGGACACGCACGCATTGCACTTTTTAAAGGAAATACCCGTGATGCAAAAAATGCACTGATGATGGCACTCAATTTTAACGAAGTTAACCCAAGAGTCAGTTTTTATCTTGGCGAAACCTTCTTTGCAGAAGGAGAATACACACAGGCAATAGATTTTTATCACTGGGCATACACGCACGGGTACAAATATGATTACAAAACCAACCTCAAACTTGGCATTTGTTATGAAAAACTGGATGACATCAAGCTTTCCAAATATCATTACAAAAACGCAATAAAAATAAATCCATCGTCAGTAGAAGCCAATGCTCGTTTGCAAGGTATTGACAGTGTAAATGTAAACTATCAACAGAATTTTAATTAAGACATTTAACCCTCTAAAAATGTAAATAAATGTAAAAAAAGAAGAGAAAAAGCTAAAGAAAGCAGCGCAGAAACCGATAGACAAAGTAACAGTCTAAGCAAGAGGAGTGCGTATGTCTTTAATAAATAACAAGTTTTTATCGTTGACAAACCGGTTGCAATTGCAGGCGCAGGCAAAGATATTGCAGCAAGAGCAGCAGGAGGAGAAAAAACTTGAGCAGCAGAAGCAAAGTGAGACATCTTTACGTTCAGATGAATCATCGACGCAGACAAGAGCGCAGTCTTCAAGCATTAGTGATGATTTACTTTTGACTTACAGGGGCATAAACATAAATCATATAGAGACAGCGCAGCAGAAAACGGTTGTGACCATGGATACGCTCATGCCAATGCTTTCCAACCCACAGCCTGTTAATATTGCTCCATTAGAGGTAAAGAAGGAGCCAAAGCCCGCAACAGTAAGCAATTCAGTGATTAATTCGAGTTCAATAGCATCTCAATACAACAGTGGTGTGGTTAGAGAAGGTCACAGGGGGTTAAAAACGCCATCAAAGCTTGAAGCTATTACAGACATGGCCAGAGGTGATCTTAATGCAGTAGCAGATGCGATAAAGTCTGAGTTAAAAGCTCAGATGGGATCTGATTACAATGAAAAAGAAGTACAAAGGGCTATTGACGCAGCGATAGAGCAGACTCTCAAGGTTTTTTCAGACAATGAAGAAAGAAGAAGGACAGAGGCCGGAGTCAATGACAATGCCTTTATTTTCAAGAAGAAGGGCGGATTATTTGGCATTATAGGCACATACACATACAATGTTCAGGCATTAACGAATACATTTTTATCAAGTTACAACGAAATCGCAACAGAGTTATTCAATGATTCGCAGCAAGAGAAAGCTCCTGGAGCCATAGGCAAGGGAGTTGTAGTAGGCAGCGGAGTATATACGTCATACAAAGACAACGAGAAGAAGACTTCAACGAGCATGATAAAGTTTAAGGCGATGAATGATGTAAAAGAAATGGCAAGGGCTGACATGTCTGCTTTAACGGATACGATAAGGGAGCAGTTAAAGGGCGAATTAGGCTCCGGGTATAATGATTCGCTGGTAAGAGCATCGATAAATGAGGCAATAGAAAGGACGATAAATCAATTTGCGCAAAACGAGGGACGTGGTGTAGAGAATGGTTTTGAGTACAAGCGCAAATCCTTTTTCAGATCCACATGTTCGTACAATGTAGGCAATCTTATTGATTCATTCATTGTTAATTTCAATGAGATTAATGTGGCGAAGTTTAAAAACCTCTCACCTGTGGTCAACAAAGAGCAAAAGAGTGAATATACAAATGAATATATCAACAAATATGCAACTCAAATGACTGGTGAAATGCTCAAGGCAAATATTGACGAAGCTGTAAAATCAGCAGCAGGTGATAATAATGTTGATTCCCAGATGTTATACATAAAGGCAGATTCACCTCAACAGCTCCAATCAATTGTTGCTCAAAAGATAGATAACACATATGCTTTATACCAAGAAAGATTTGGTTCTGCATTTAACAACAAGTCTGAATTAAAGGCTCTTTTTGAAGATGCCAAAAACTCAGTGCTAAATTCTTTAAACGACAAAAACAAATGCAACTTAGGGGAAATTTCCTATAACTTGCAAGATAAGTTTTTTGAAAACATCAACACAAATTTGTGGAATAAATACCAGGCTGAAAACGCTGCAAATCGTCAACCAGTGACAAGAAGTCTGTTTTCAACAAATACTATTTCTTCATCTTCTGCTGCAACAAGAGGCATATCATCAACAGGCAATGTTTCAGTTTCCACAGCTAATATTAAATTTCAAGACGGTATCATCATTACTGATCCAAAGAATTATCCTGCAACAATTGATATTACGATAAATAATTCCGATGGCACAAATTCAACTATTAAAGTAGAAGTATCTCCGGATTTATTGGTTTACAAACCTCTTAAAGAAAACAATGATGAGGTAACAGTTGTTGACCCGTTTGAAGACTGGAACAGCAAACCTTTGCAGGACAGAATTAACGAAATTGCTAATAACTTAAAACAAACATTCGAAAACTTACCCGACAATGTACTCAAAGATTTTATCAGTGAGGGCACAAATATTTCGATAAATCCGTCAGGAGATGACATATACTCAAGCAAGAACCTGGGCTTGTATTCTCCAGCAATAAACGAGATATCTTTAACATACGGCCCTGGTCACGGCACAGGATTTTTAAATGGTATAAATGTAAACACATTAACCCATGAAATCGGCCACTCAATTGACGTACAAGAAGGTGTTTACAAGTCAGATTCTGCAACGACAGACATGTCTTCTGTTTACAATGATTTCTTAAACTCATTACCTTCGTCAATGCGTGACAATTATGCATTAAAAAATCCAAAAGAATTTTTTGCAGAATATTATGCATACAAAAATCTTGGAACCTCTGATCACTTTGCGTCATTAATGAATGATATTAAGCAACAAGGATTGTATGACAAAGTAAAGCCGATACTTGAAAAAATTGATAAAGAATTTAACGGAATATTAAAAACCGATGAAGCTTTAAAACAAGCTCAAGATAAAGAGCAAAACGGTAATTTCACTAACTCAGAGCTGCTTGATAAAATCAAAAAAGACTGGGAAAGCGGAAAAATATACACAAGTGATCTTGTTGGTAACAACTGGAGTGATATCAATGACACCTGGAATTTAAATATGCAGACAAAAGATATTCTTGCAGAATATTACAAACACTATTATCTTAACGAGCCAAGCGATTTAATTAACAGGCTCAACAACGCTACAGGCAACACAAAATATGGCGATTCAATTAAAAAACTGTGGGATGAAGCTGTTAACGGCTCTCAATACAGCGATGGCATCAAACAAACTTGTGAAGCTTTCAAAAATTCATTAAAAGATTCTCCCAATATATACGCACCAAACCCGGGAGGCATTCCAACAGTCGATCAAGACCCCAATGAAGAATTATTTGATGACACAATTTTAGACAATTCTTATGATGATGACAACATCGATGAACCCAAAGTTGATGATAATCCATTTGAATTTCCATCAGATAACAATGAACAAACAGATGACTTTGAACCGGATAATTCCAACAATGAAAGCAATGACATTGAAACAGGAACAGATTCATCTGACAGTTCATCAGACGGTTCAACAAACGACTCAGGTGTGCCGGATGACGTTATCCCTCAACCTGACAGCGATAACACACCGAATGATAACAGTAATGAAAACACACCTAACAACAGTCTTGATTTCCCTGATAACGCGATAGTCAACGATGATGGCAATATTGTTATTCCTTCAATCAAAGATGATGATACATCAAACAATAACAATTTAACTGACACAGGACGTGAAGATATAGGCCGGCCGGACATTGTTACGGATGAAGAAAAGCAACAAATAAAAGAACAATATGAAGAAAAATACGGTGATGAATATGAAGTCAACGTTCTGCATGACGGTACTGTTTGGTTAAAACCCAAAGAAGATAAAGACATAGAGACAGAAGATACAAATAATAATGAGAACAATATACAGACAGACAACAATGTTCAACCAGACCATTCAATTGATGATACAAGTGACGATACAAGCATTGATGTAGATGATTATTTTAATGATGACGGTTCATTTGATACAGATGATTTTATAGATGATGCTGTAGATTCCGGATGGGATCATTGGGAATATGATGATCCTGATGACATTGAAGACATCTGGGGCGATATACAAGACGCAGAAGAATCCAATGACTGGGATAATTTCTGGGACGACATGTATGACGACGATGACTCCTGGGATAGTTCATGGGATGAATCGTGGGATGACTCATGGGATGATTCGTATGACGATGACAATTGGTGGGATACATAACAATTGTGTAAACAAAACCAATAATGATACAATAATTCTGAATGGATAGCATGACAAAAAATATAATACCAATATGTACAATAACAGATGAAAATCTGACATTTACTGTCCCTGCATTATTTATATCAATTATGGAAACAGCCAAGCAATCTACTTTTTGTAAGTTCTATTGCTTTATAACAAAAAATGTTTCACAAAAGGATAGAGAAAAAATCATTGCAGTACAAGAAATGTACAAAAACTGTACAGTAGAGCTTATTGATATGGGCGAAAAATATCTTGATAGTATCAACAGACATGCCACAGTAACAAATGCCTGCCTGTACAAATTTGCAATAGCTCCTGTTTTAACGCAATACGATAAAATCCTTTATCTGGATACAGATATAATTGTAAATGAAGATTTATACGAAATTTATTCTACAGACCTAAAAGATAATTATTTAGCAGGTGTATTCAACATATATTATTATTTTTATAAAAAATATTTGGCACGTTTACTCAATATTCCTGACTTAAATTCATACATTAATGCCGGTGTAATGCTTATGAACACAAAACTCATAAGACAAAACAATCTTACAAAAATTCTTGAAGAAAATATTGGAAAGTTTCAAGGCTCTGTTGATCAGCATATTTTTAACAAAGTATGCTACGGAAAAATATTGAACATTGCACCAAAGTATAATGTAACTTTAAAATATATTGAAATGTATCAACAACCTGAAGCAAAAATCTTTTATACGCAAAAAGAAATCGACGAAACAATAAATGCTCCGGCAATTATTCACTATACAGGTATAAGAAAACCCTGGAATTATGAGGATCTTCCGCTTGCCGGCAGATGGTATTCATACTATCTAAAATCACCTTATAAAGATATACCTCTTAAACGAGAAAAATTCTCAAAATTGATAGCTCCAAATCATAAAAATTTATTCTCACAAATGGTTGGATATTTCTCTCATTTTCAATCACAAATTTATAAAATATTAAATACCAAGTTCAATGTTTCTGATAATTATCGTGATTATAAGCAACTTTTTAAATATATAAAAAAACAAAACTCTTTTCCTATATTAATTATGCTCGAAAACCTGGACGATTTAGTAGAAAACAGAATTGTTTTAAAACTGATTGAAAAAATAAATTCAAAATTTGTTGTATTAAGCAAGAAAAATGGTGTTTTATTCGACGATTTTAACACAGCTAAAGTAAAATTGTTTGTGTTTGACTATATAAACAAAAATATTTTGAAAACACTGAAGTTTTATAAAATTGTAATTCTCAATAACATTGAAAGCTATGCAACAGCCGGTTTATTAAATGAAAATCGCTACAACTTTATGTGGTTATTACATGATAAAAACACAATTGAAGATATTGTTTCCCAAAATGAATCAATACAAAAAATCTTTAACAGTACAAAAAATATCATATATAGTACTGAAATAGATAAAATCATATCTGTTGTTGGTGATAAAAAATGAACATCCTGATTACAGGCGGTGCCGGATTTATCGGCTCAACACTTGCTGACAGACTCCTTAAAGACGGGCACATAGTAACGGTTGTAGACAATTTTAACGATTATTACTCAAAAGAATTAAAGATAAAAAACATACAGCATAATCTCTCAAACGAAAAATATATTTTGTATGAAGAAGACATCAGGAATAAGGCTGCTATAAAAAATATTTTGAAAAATAATAATATCGAGGTTGTTATTCATATAGCTGCACTGGCTGGAGTCAGAGCATCTATAGAAAGGCCGGAAGAGTTTGTTGATGTAAATGTAAACGGCACAAAAATTATACTGGACAGTATGATTGAATGCAATATAAAAAAGCTTGTATTCGCTTCCTCCAGCTCGGTATATGGAAATTGTGAAGCCAAAATTTTTAGCGAAAACATAACAAACCTGCAACAAATATCACCATATGCAAAAACAAAATATCAATGCGAAGAACTAATAAAAACATATTTCCAATTATACAATTTGTCAGCCGTTTGCCTCAGGTTATTTACTGTATTTGGTCCAAGACAGCGACCTGATCTTGCAATAAGAAAATTTATTGAACAAATAAAAAAAGATGAACCAATAACAATGTATGGTGATGGAACAATGTCTAGAGATTACACATATATTGATGACGTAATAAACGGATTTGTCAGTGCAATAGAATATGAAAATTCTTTGTTTGAAATAATAAATATTGGCTCGGGTTCACCAGTTAACCTTTTAAAACTTGTCAATATAATTGAAAAATGTCTGGATAAAAAAGCAATTATTAAACAGGTTGCTACACAAAAAGGAGATGTACAAAAAACATATGCTGATATTGATAAAGCCAAGAGTCTGCTAAACTATACCCCGCAAAAAGATTTTGAAAAAGGAATACGGACTTTTATTGACTGGTTAGAAACCAGCAATTGTTTTTATAAAGATATGTAAATTTACTACGTGAGTAGTACGTTTAGATAATGCCGTGCATGCAAAAAAATGTTATAATGTACATGTAAGTATGAAACAAGAAAAATAACAAGGAGACAAAAGCCGAGTATCAGCCGATCGAAAGGGCATTAAATAATATGAACAAAGTGCAATTTCACAGTGACCTGGATAGGTTAATTGAAATTCTACCACCGAAGATTACAAAATGTCTCAGCCACGAAACATTAGACGATGTAATTGAGCTGGTATTGGATTTAGGCAGACAGCCTGAAATAAGGCATGCAGACGGTAATATAGATTATCTGGGAGAAGATACCATTGTCGATGAAGACATAAAATATATTACCGACAGAGTCCCCGAGTTTACTAAAGATAACCGTTCAGGTATAGCGGGCACATTACACAGAATCAGTGCAATCAGAAACCGCCAGGGAAAAGTTGTAGGGCTTACCTGCAGAATAGGGAGAGTTGTAACAGGAACAATAGCTTGCATAAAGGATTTTGTCGTACAGAATAAAAGTATACTGTTTTTAGGACGTCCCGGTGTAGGAAAAACAACTAAATTAAGAGAAATCTCGCGCCTTGTCGCAGACGAACTCCATAAACGTGTTGTTGTTGTAGACACATCTAACGAAATTGCCGGTGACGGAGATACCCCCCACCCGGCAATTGGCCATGCCAGAAGAATGCAGGTTACACAGCCCGAATTTCAAAAAGATATTATGATAGAAGCTGTTGAAAACCACACCCCTGAAGTTATTGTGGTTGATGAGATAGGTACAGAAGCAGAAGCTCAAGCTGCAAGAACAATTGCAGAAAGAGGCGTTATGCTCATAGCAACTGCTCACGGAAATTCTCTGGAAAATCTTATTAAAAACCCTGTATTATCAGATCTTGTAGGTGGAATCCAATCTGTTACACTGGGTGATGATGAGGCAAAAAGAAGAGCATGTCAAAAAACAGTGCTGGAAAGAGAAAAACAGCCTACTTTTGACATTGTAATCGAAATCATTGACAGAAACACTCTGGCAGTCTACCCCAATACATCAGAAGCTGTGGACTGCATATTAAGAGGCTGGCCTATTAAACCAACCATCAGAAAAGTTGATATGACACAGCCAAGCGAGCCTACAATTGTAGAAAAAATAAATCAGTTAGACAGCAAAATTACATCTGCTAACAATGCCTTAAACTTCAGTTTTTCCCGGGAAAAATACGTAAATGAGGTCAAAGGTTATAAAAAGATATACATTTATGCAGTTAGCCGTTCAATAATGGACAAGTCAATAGAACGTCTTAACCTTAATGCTGAACTCACAAAAAATATTGATGATGCAGACATAATTATTGCTCACAAAAATTTTGCAAAAGGCGGAAACAAAATTCTAAGTATTGCAAACGAATACAGGCTGCCAATATACTATGTGCGTTCAAATTCAACTTCACAGGTGCAAAAAGTATTGAAAGAAGCACTCGGGCTAAAAGATGATAATACAATAGTCTTTCACGATGAGACAGAAGAAGCCCTTGATGAAGCAAAAGAGGCTATTCAAAAAGTCCTTCAACATGGTGAAGATGTGGAGTTGTCCCCTCAAAGCCAGCAGATTAGAAAAATGCAGCACGAGCTTGTAGAGCAGCACAACTTATCCTCCGTCAGTGTTGGTGACGGCAACGAAAGACACTTGAAGATTGTCGGCGGAAAAGAGTTTAAACAGGATATAGTTTAATCACACTCTTTGAACAAATCTGCAAGTTTCAAATCCAGTGCATCCGCTATCTTTTTAAGCATAGTCACACTTGCAAATTTTTCTGCTCTTTCTATACAACCAATATAGTTTCTTGCAGAATTAATAAGAAAAGCTAACTCTTCTTGAGACAAACGTTTTGCTTCTCTAGCCTTTCTGATATTGTCGCCGATTTGTTTAAACACATAGTGATATTCTTCTTTACTCATGACACCTATTGTGTTACATGTAGGTTGTTCCTTCTACCACCTATAGGGGCGCATGAATGATAAAAAAGGAAATTATTACGATAATAAACAAAATCGAACAAGAAAAAATGTGTTGTACAACTGCATTAGAAAAAGAATTGCTAAGTGAAATTTTATTAAATTTGAGATTACTGCTCAAAATTAAGGAACAAGGCCTATATAACGGCATATATAAAGATTTAAAAAAATAAAAATACAGGCTCTTTTTAAAAAGCCTGTATTTTTATTTTAATCAAAACCTAACCGATAACAGGTGCAACATATGTTCTTGCACCGAGCTCCTGATCAATGAGGAGCAAGGCGTGTTTGTCATCACCGATGAGTCTCAATTTTTGGCAAATTTCAGAACAATTTGCTTCTTCTTCAACCTGTTCTTTGATATACCATTGCAAGAATGAAATTGCAGCTCTATCTTTTTCTTGTTCTGCAACATCAACAAGTCCGTTAATCAAAGAAGTAACGTGTTGTTCATGTTTATAAACAGCTTCAAAACAATCTAAAGCACAAGCCCATTCGTTTTCAGGTTTTTCAATGTTTTCTATTACAACTTTGCCGTCTCTAGAAAGAAGATAATCAAACATGCCCATAGCATGAGCGTTTTCTTCCTGAACCTGGATTCTCATCCAGTTTGCAAAACCTTTGAGTCCGATTTCTTCAAAATAAGCTACCATTGAAAGGTACAAGTTTGAAGAAAACATTTCAGCTTTTATCTGGTCATTAAAAGCCGCATTCATTTTTTCAGATATCATCTTTAACTCCCTTCTTAATTACTTTTTAATTATTTGTGTCAATTTCACCTGATGTCCATAACCCGTGAATATTACACAATTCTCTTGCCTCAACTTTATCGCAAGAACATTTATATTTCAACACAGGTTCTTCATGGGGATAAAGATATTTTCTTTTCACATATCTCTTGTCAGGAGAATTTACCTCTATAAACATAATGAAGTGTTCATCCTCCATTGGATGAGGAACAGAACCTACTCTTACTGTGAGTTCATCTCCTTCTTTAGAAACAACTGGCACATGTTTTTCACCTAGCATTTCTTCACTTTGTGTTTGCTCTCTCATTCTTTCCATAGGTTGTCCGCAACACACAAGCTCTCCTGCTCCTGGCAGCACTACTTCAACAAAATTTCCGCAAACGTGGCATTTATAAAATTCTAAAATTTTTGTCATAAACTAATCTCCCTTAACATACGCCAGCATTATAAAACGGATTGAAAAAAAGTTTATTACCTGTTTGGCTGTTAATGTGTTATATTTAAATTATAAAAAAGGAGTTTAACAATGACCAAACGCAAAGCAATAATGTATTTGATAATATTTGCAGTACTTGTTACTGCTGCACAAATTTGGAAAACCAATTATCTTGCAGACCCCGCATCAAAATTGCCGGATCCTTGCAAAATGGTTATTTCTAGCCAATGCCAACAATACATAAATAAAATTACTGCAGAAAAAAAATACGAAGAAACTGTTTCTATACAAAAAATAAGAATCAGAGAAAACGAACAGCTTTTAAAATTCTTTAAAAAGAAAATACAAGACAAATGCCTGTTTGAAATGACAGCACAAGAAGCTGATGAATCGTTGCAAGCTTGCATAGGTACACCAAAAGGCAAAAGAGATTACTTCCTTTTAAAAACTGCTGATTTCACAATTAGGGATATCCTTGTAGATTCTCTTGCAGTATCACAAATGCAGTATTCTGAATTGCACGACAAAAAAGCGGCCGAAAAAACGCTTAAACACGCTAAAAAAATTATAAAAGATAACAAATATTTTGAAAAAAGAGCTGATGCTTTTAAAATTATAGAAAAAGAAATGTCAGAGTTAAAATAATTCTATATTATAAAGCAGCTTCAATAGCACAAATCATACTGCTTTCATCAGCAATATTTTTGCCTGCAATATCATATGCCGTACCATGAGCGGGAGATGTTCTTATAACGCTTAATCCTACCGTTGTGTTTACAGTATTATTCATTGCAAGAACCTTAACAGGAATCAGCCCCTGATCGTGATAACAGGCACAATAAACATCATAAGGCTGTGCATCCCCGTTTACATAAGGGTGTGCAGCCTTTGCAAAAAGTGTATCAGAAGGAAACGGCCCAAAAACATTTATACCATCATTGTTCAAATCTTTAACTGCCGGCAAAAACACCTCGATTTCTTCATTGCCAAGTATTCCGTTTTCTCCGGCATGGGGGTTGAGAGAACAAAGAGCTATCTTCGGCTTTGGTATGCCAAAATTTTGCTTTAAAACCCTGTTTATTCTTTTCAGTTTTTCCAATAGCAATTCTTTTGTAATTTTTACATCTTTTAAAGCAACATGCCGGGTAAGCAAAAGAACTCTTAAATCTTTAGAAACAAAGAGCATTTCAGCTTTTTCATCAACAACAGGATTTGCAAGATTTTTTTCAAGAACCTCTGTCTGGCCTGAAAAATTATGCCCGGCTAGATGCATTGCGTTTTTGGAAACAGGTGCCGTCACAATCGCTTTTATTTTGCCGGCTTTTGCCAACTCACAAGCTTTTAAAATACAGTTGTAAGAAAAATCGCCTGCTTCTTTTGTTTCTTTTCCTATATTTAGCCAGCTATGCTCAAATGGCAACTCTAAAACGTTATATTTTTTGTTAAGGTCCTTAACCAGCTCACTGCTGCCTATCAGCAGAATATTCTCTTGAGGAAGGTCCAAACGGTTCAATGCTTTTACAACAATTTCCGGCCCTATGCCGTTGAAATCGCCCAGAGTTATTGCAATCGGTTTATTCATGGTGTTCAAAATACTTTATTATATCAATTACAGTGTTAGAGTTTCCTAGATTGCCTGATTTTGTGACTATCCACTGTGCTTTTGTATCAAGGCACAAAGGTATAGCAGGGCAAATCGCATCAATAATTTGCAAACTGCTGCTGTTAATTGCTTTACAACATTTAAAAGATGTTTCGCCGCCTATTGTCACAAGAATAGCATCTCTATTGAATAAAACTTTTTTTGTCACAGCAGCAAGATAATCTCCAATTTTTGAAATAAACTGATTTTTAGACATCTCATTTTCAAACAGGATTTCAGATATTATCTTAGAATCTACAGTTAATTCAGACGTGTGAATAACAACAACATTATCTTTTATCAGATTTTGAGAAACGCGCTCTACAATTTCGTCACTCACTCCTTCAAGAATATCTTCCATTTTCAGATTGATAAAATATGTATTTTCAATATCGTCATCATCCTGTAGTTTTTGTAACTGTGAAGCAGTAAGCTGTGTGGCACTGCCTGATACAATCAGCTTTGGTAGAGAAGGAATAGTTTTTTCAGTCTGATGATTTTCCGTCTCAGGAAGCCATATGTTGCCTAAAACCTGTGCACAGCCGGCAGAACCGCACGGCAAGATTTTGTACGAGCTTTTTTCCATTGCAAGAACAACCTGCTCAATATCAGTAACGGACATGGCATCAACAACAATGAGCTTCACTCCGTTTTCAATCATTTCATTCATTTTTTTCAATATGGGACCGGCACCTTTGATGACGGTACGCAGCTCTATCAAATCAACAAGTTCTTCCTGTTCATTTTGCAGCTCATTTCGTAAAACAGTTGGTATATGAGACTCATAAATAGGGAATCTCGGGTCTCTGGCATATTCAGTTCTTTCAATCGGGATACCTTTAAGCAAATGATATCCGCCCACTGTTGTGCGGCCTTCCTGGGGGAAAGCCGGGATTATGACAGCAGCATCCCATTCAAGAGCATCCAGCATTGCAAGTGCTTCTACTGCGATGTTTCCACGGATTGTAGAATCCATTTTTTTATAAAAGTATTCTACATTTAATTCCTCTGACAGTATTTTTGTAGCCTGTTTAACACGCTCATATGCGCTATGAGCATCACAGTTTCTTGTTTCCGTAGGAATAGCCCAGACCTGTGTGCTTGCTTTGTTCTCCGGCATAATTGAAGAATCCAACAATATTTGTGTATTAGCACCCCTTAAATGAAATTGAAGCGCTGTATCATCAGCGCCTGTCAAATCATCAGCAATTATCCCTATGTTGTTAGATATAAACATTTTTATAATCTCTATCCCTGATTAAAACCACACTTAAACAAATCACTACTGCTGTTGATCAGCTTTTCCTGCAGAAAGCAGTCTTAAATTAGAAGCTCTTACAAAAAATCTTTCTTTTTGAGAGCCGGAAGCATCATTCCATTTGCTGGATGCAAGTCTGCCGTCTATTGCAACAAGCTTGCCTTTTTTAACATATTCGCCGGCAACTTCAGCCAGTTTGTCCCACAATTCGACATTAAACCAGTCTGTAACTTCTGCTTTTGTTTTGGAATCCCATCTGCTTACTGCAACAGAAAATGTTGTCTTTACTTTTCCTGATTCAAAATATTTCATTTCAGGGTCTTGTCCTGCTCTGCCTACCAATACAACTGAATTTATCATTGAAATGTCCTTTATATTTCTAACAATTACATGCAATTATATTTTAAAGACCAAAAGATTTCCAGCATTAAAGCATAAATGTTAACTTTGTAAAAAATTATTTTTTGACAAAGTTAAAAATAATATTATTATATAATCTATGAACAAGTTTATCCTTACGGCATTATTTATTTTATTGAGTGTGTGTGCAAATCTTAACAGAGCTTATGCTGCTACTGATTATGCAACATTATATGAAAAAGCACAGGTTCCTGATTTTGAGCTTGTCTTTAACATTGACCCCTACCAGAACGAAGACTATCAAAAATATGCCTATGCCCCTTACCCGCTTTTTAGGTTAAGCTCTACAGTTTATTTTAAAAATCAGACTGTACCTGCCGGATACTATATCCTGACACCACGGGTAATGAAAAATCGAGATTATGTCTTTTTTAAAGAAGCAGGAAAAGTCAAATATATTATTCCTGTTGTAAAAAAAGAACTTGTTCCTGTCGACTTTTATCATAACAATCTGCCTACACCAAAATATACAAAGTGGCAAAGTTTTTGTAAAAACTTTAGAGAAAAATTTTATACAGTGTTTCGAAATTCCTCTAAAAAAGCCCCCCCGCCAAAATCATATGTTGTAACGGAAAACATTGAAGGCGATATGTATTTGATTGTGCTCTATTACGGAGAAACAAAATATTATATGGTATTTAAATCAAATAAATACTAAGCTTTAGTCTTGTTTTTATACAACAATAACAGCGGCAGGCATACAAATGTCACAATCCCCCAGACTCTGAAAGTTTCCATATAAGCACAAAGTGTGGATTGCTGCAAAAGTTGATTATACAGCATTCCCTGAGCTTTTTGAAAAGCAACAGCGTAAACATCAAACTGGCAAAAAAACGAGGTCATAGATGCTAATCTCTCTGCATAAACAGGGTTATTAGGATCCAAAAAACCTACCATGTTATGCTGAAAAGCTTGAGAATATCTGGACACCATAGTAGCAACTAAAGATGTACCTATTGCTGCTCCAAGGTTTTTTACAAGGTTTTGCACACCGCTTGCGTTTGTCATCTTTGCATTAGAGATTGTTTCCATCGATGCTGTTGTAAGCACTGTAATTGTCATACCAACAGAAAAACCAAAAATAAAGTTTGGAATAATGATATTTATCATAGAAAATTCAAGATTTAAAAAACCAAACATTAGGCCTGATACACCGAGCCCAATTATACCTATTGCAGTAAAAAGCCGAAAATCAAACATCTTGTTCGTTATGCTGTATATAAATATTGCAAGAACACTGCCAAAACCTCTTGGCATAAGAGAATAACCGCTCCAAAATGCGTTGTATCCCATCAAATTTTGTAAAAATAAAGGCATTATGGTAGTAGAAGCATACAAAACCATATTGGCTATTACAAGAATGGTTGTACCCAGCACAAAACTTCTGTCTTTGAATACAGACAGGTCTATAATGGAATCCTTTTGTACTATTTGAGAATAAATAAAAAGTACCATTGCAATCATAGAAATGCCAAAAGTCCAACAAATCCACTCGGAGCCAAACCAGTCAGCATTGTTTCCTTTATCAAGAAAAACCTGAAAAGTTACAAGCCAAACAATCAAAAAGAAAAATCCCACATAATCAATCTTTGCATCTGCCTGTTTTTGCGCATAAGGAGGGTCAAAAATCCATAACTTTGAAGTAACAGCCGCAAGTATACCAAACGGAATGTTAATAAAGAAAATCCAATTCCACGACCAGTTATCAGTCAGCCAGCCGCCCAGAATCGGCCCGATAACAGGAGCAACAACAACCCCAAAACCGAATATAGACATTGCAAGCGCACGTTTTTCTACAGGAAAAGCCTCCAGCAAAATGGCTTGTGCAACAGGCAAAAGCGCACCGCCGCCAACACCTTGTATCACCCTAGATACTATCATCATATCAAGAGATGTGGACATTCCACACAACAGTGATGCACCTGTAAAAATCAAAATGCATGCTATAAAAAACTGCTTTCTTCCAAAAAACTTGGAAAACCAGTCAACGGAAGGCACAACAATTCCGCTGGCTATAAGGTAGCTAGTCAAAATCCATGTTGCCTCATCATTGCTTGAAGAAAAACTGCCGGCCATCTGCGGCAGAGCAACGTTTGCGATTGTCCCGTCCAAAACAAACATAAAAGCTGCACTCATTACGGCTATTGTTGTCAGCCACGGGCTTATTTGCGCATTGTTATTTGTATTTTCAATCTTTTCCATATTACCGGACACTTAAATTTGTAAGTTTGCGTTTTCGCTTATTTTGTTGGAAATTTCTTCCAGCATTTTTTCCATAATTTTTAAATCTTTTTGATTAAATTGAGAAAGAAAATCATTAAGGTCATTTTTCATTCTGTCAGCATATTTGTCCATGAGCTCACGTCCTTTCGGCGCGAGTCTGGTATATTTTACTATTCTTTTACCTTTGTTGGCCGGCTCTCTTGTTATCAGGCCTTTTTGTTCCAGAATATTTAAGATTCTTGTGACATTAGAACGGTCTTTTAATAATACTTTTGCCAGGTCTCTTTGACAGACATCACTTCTTGAGGAGATTGCATCCAGAGTAATAAACTGTTCAAGCGTGATATCAGCATTTAGTTCGTTTAGCAAAAGCGACCCGCGCAGCCTGATATAGACAGAGGCTTTTTCTATAAGATAGGGAAGACTTCTTGCATAGCAGTTAAAAAAATTTTCTTCAAAATCTTTGTTACCCATAACAATATTGTTGTAACTCCAACATGTTGTAAATCCAACAATATAATATTAAAATTATTTATTATAGTCAAGTTAGTATTTTTTACGATATAATATAAGTTATGAATAAAGAAGAAGAGTTAAAAATTATAGAAGACATGCAGGCTGTGGTTGCACAGATGAAGGCTGATGACATTGAAGAAAACCCGGATTGTGAGTTCGATATGTTTGACTGCCAGTGCTGCGGCGAAGAAAAACCTCTTGCCGGCTCCGTTGTTTATGACGGAATCAGAATCTGCAATGATTGCGTTTTGTATGCCGAGACAGGTTTTGCACTGGGCAAAATCAAAGACATACAGGATTTAATCGTTAATATGGAAGATAAAAAACTCGAGGCTCAATGCAATTTTATAAAACAAGATGAAATTGAGCACAACAATTAGAAACGTAATTGAGTAAAAACGAATGCACAACAAACTTTTTAACAAGTTAAGCATACTGGACAGATATATATTAATACAGGTTCTTGAAATCTTCATAATGGGGATTGTTATTTTTACCTCTATAATTTTTGCGTCCGATACGTTTATCACTTTAATTAAACAAATCACTCTTTACGGAATCCCTTTCAACATTGCGCTTATGATTGTTTTGTTGAATTTGCCGCAGGTAATCGTTATGGCAATACCAATGAGTGTACTTTTTTCTACAGTTATGACACTCAACAGATTGAGCCTTTCGTCGGAAATAACGGTTATGCGTGCTTGCGGTGTAGGATTAAACCGTATTGCAAAACCGATTTTTATATTTGCAACAGCAATGGCACTGTTAACTTTTATTGTTAACGAAACTATTGTACCCGTAACAAATTCTCAATCAAAAACCCTAGCAGTATGGGCTTTAGGACAAAAAAACATTCCAAACGGTAAGCAAAATTTTACTTTTAAAGAAATCAAAGAAGATGCTGAAGGCAGAAAATCGATGAAACGTCTTTTCTTTGTACAAAAATGCGAAGATAACACACTCAAAAACGTATCTGTTGTCGATTTTTCAAATGCCAAAACAATTCAGGTTATCCAGTCTCAAACAGGCAAAACAAGCCCTGCCGGATGGCAGTTTAACAGAGGTGCCGTATACACAATGAACAAAGACGGCAAAATCCTTAACACCACGTGGTTCAGCCAGTCTATTGTAGACTTTGGTATGGATGTGAAAGATGCACTGACAGAAGAAGAAGCAACCCAGTATAACGTAATCGCCTTGTGGAAATATGTTGAAAAAAATGCAAAAAAACATGACCCCAAAACACATTCGTTGTTTAAAATAGAGTTGTATAACAAATTTGCATTCCCTGTAACAACAGTAGTGCTTGTATTGTTAGGTGTGCCGCTGGCTATCACTCCGCCCAGAGTAAGATATAACAGAGGATTCTTATTCAGTATTTTGATTATTTTCCTTTATTACCTGTTAAGAGCACTGTCTCTCTCGTTTGGTGAAACAATGGCAATATCACCGTTTTTGGCTGCATGGATACCAAACTTTGTGCTTTTTGTTCTTGGTTCTATGCTTTATTACAGAAAAGTTTATACAATTACTTAATAAAAATTTTGCCAAGGTTTGTGTCAACAATTGCATTCACACCTATTGGAAAAGTCAGTTTGTCTTTTTCATGTCCAAACTTTAATCCACCCGTAAAAGGGATTTTTAACTCTTGAGCGAGTTCTGTAAAATACTCGTCAAAATATCTTTCATTATCAATGCCGGAAAAATCACCCAGAACAACAGCAGAAAGATTATTTTTAAAAGCAGGGATATTTAATAGCTGGGTGAACATTTTATCTATTTTGTAAACAGGTTCATTTATATCCTCTGCAACAAAGATAAATTTTTTATCCGGTAAAAAATCCAATCCGCACAATGATTGTATGGTGGAAAGATTCCCGCCCCACAAAACACCGGAAGATGCTCCGTTAAAAAATACGTGCGGACAATCTATGGACAATTCGTTTATGCCGTTTGTTAATACATCAAAAAAAGATTGGATAGTATATTGCGTTGTTTCGCACCCGAAATCAGAATAAGCCATCGGACTGTTATATGTAACAAGACCTGTTTTTTTGTAAATCATTAACTGCAGAGCAGTTATGTCAGAATACCCGCCAAAAAATTTTGGATTCTGTTTTATTGCCTCATAGTCTATTTTGTCAAGAATCCTTATAGCGCCATACCCCCCTCGACAAGCTATTATAGCGTCTATTTCAGGGTTTTTAAAAAATTCGTTTAGCGCATTAGCTCTTGTTATATCGTCTGCGCACAGATATCTTTTTCTTGTCACGGCTGTTTGAGATATTACAACATTAAAACCGCGTTTTTCAAACTCAACTTTTGCCTGCTCAAGTTTTGCATAATCTTTGATATCTCCGGACACCGCCAAAAAGCCGATGGTTGCACCTTTTTTAATTTTTTCAGGTAAGATTGTCGTCATATTTTATTTTTCCGATGTTTTCTCGTATAATTATATTACAGGACTTGATTCGGAGCAAAATTTTGACACAAAGATACTTACCTTTATACAGAAAATACAGACCCCAAACTTTTAAGGATTTAATTGGTCAGGAAAATATTGTTAAAGCACTGTCTAATGCTATTAACCTTAATAAAATATCTCACGCATACCTCTTGTGCGGTCCCAGAGGTACAGGAAAGACTACTACAGCAAGAATTATTGCAAAATCTCTGAATTGCGCCAAAGGTCCAACCCTGGAACCCTGCGGAGAATGCCCGAGCTGTAAAGATATTACAAATTCAACCCCCATAGATGTTATTGAAATCGATGCTGCGTCTAACAGAAAAGTTGAAGATGCAAGAAATATTCTTGAAAAAATCCAGTTTGTACCGGTAAACGGACGTTTTAAAATATACATAATTGACGAAGTCCATATGCTCACAACAGAGGCTTTTAACACCCTGTTAAAAACTCTGGAAGAGCCGCCCGAAAACGTGATCTTTATCCTTGCAACAACAGAACCTCATAAAGTTTTGGATACAATTATTTCAAGATGCCAGAGATTTGATTTTAGACGCATTACTACGGAAGATATCGTAGCTAGACTTCAATACATATGCGAACAGGAAAACATAAGCATAACTCAAGATGCACTTTATACCATAGCAAGAAGCTCTGCCGGCGGGATGAGAGATTCTCTTGCACTTTTAGACCAGATAAGTGTGCTTGATGCTGACAAAGAGATATCTTCTGATGATGTAAATGAAATGCTCGGCAGGCTGTCTTTTGAAACACTCTTTGATTTGAGCAATTCTATTCTCGAATCACAAACACAAAATGCAATAGAGCTGCTTGATAAAGTTTATAACAAAGGTAATGAGCCGTTTCAGATTATCACTAATTTAATACAATTTTTCAGAAATATGCTCGTTGTCAAAAATTGTACAGACAGAAAAATTGCAGCAGAGCTTACCCAGCTAAGCGAAGCACACATACTCAAATTGAGAGAACAGTCCGAAGCCATTGAGCCGGAGCAAATGCTCTATACAATAGAAAGATTGTCCTATTATTCAAAAGAAATAAAAGAAACAACAAATAGATATCTCTGGCTCGAGCTTTGTATTATAGAGCTTTCATCTAACGTAAAATATTCTTCTTATGCACAACTGCTCGAAAGAATAGAGCGTCTGGAGGCAAATGTTGTGTCAGGAGAAATAAAACCGTCTTCTGTTGTACAGGCACCTCCTGTCTTTAAGCCTGCAGCTGCGCCTGTTCAGGCTCCTCAGTCAACGCAGCCACCAATGCCTGCAGCACAACAGCATGTTGAACCGGAAGCTTTAAAAGTAAGAGAAACAGAAGCCCCTAAACCTGTTGTATCAGAGCCAAAGCCTGAGCCTGTTGCAGCAGAGGTACAAGCACATAAAGAAACAGCTGCAAGCTCAAACAATGCTGCTTCGGCAGATATAGCAACAGCATGGCAAGGTATTTTACAAAACATTGAGAGTATTCCTTCAAGAATGTTTTTCTACAATCTTTCACGTCCTGTAGAATTGAGCAAAGACGGTGTTACAATTGCGTTTTTAAAAGAAATATTCGTTAAGCAAGCACAGGATGTTTCCAAAAATGCACCATTAAAAAAAGCTGCTATGAGCTATTTTAATGTTGATGACATAAATATCCACATAAAACTTGCAGATGCATCCGATCTGGAACCACAAAGTATCAAACCGGCTCTTGAAAAATTAGAAAAAAAACAGGTTCCCGCTGCACCGAAAGTAAATGAAGCAGAAGAAGAGGCAGAAAATGCAATGCTGCTAAAAGAAACTCTCTCGCCTCCAGCAGCAAAAGGTTCAGCTTATTCTACAATGACACAAAACGAAAATACAAACTCTAATGATGAAATAGCGGAAAATCTGTCTGACCAATCAAAAATGGTTATGGAGCTTTTTAACGGAAAGTATATCGAATAAAAAAAAGACCTCTTTAAAAAAGAGGTCTTTTTTTGAAGTTTAATTCTTATGCTTCATATTTTTTAAACAGAATTGAAGCATTGTGGCCACCAAAGCCAAATGAGTTTGTTAATGCATATTTAATTTCAGCCTTTTGCGGTTTGTGCGGAACATAGTTCAAATCAGCAACAGCTTCATCTTGATTATCAAGATTGATAGTAGGAGGAACAATGCTGTTGTTAATAGCTTCGATACAAACTATAGACTCAGCAGCACCTGTTGCACCAAGCATATGGCCGTGCATAGATTTTGTAGAGCTTACTTTTAAATCAGGATTTGTAGAAAGATCACCAAACACTCTTGCAATAGCTTGAGATTCGGCAATATCACCAAGACCTGTACTTGTTCCATGAGCATTTACATAATTAACATCTTTAGGCTCAATACCTGCATCTTTAACAGCAAGTTTCATTGCCATTGCAGCACCGGCACCGTCAGAAGCAGGAGCAACAATATCATAAGCATCAGCTGTTTGACCATAGCCAACAACTTCTGCATAAATTTTAGCGCCGCGTTTTTTAGCGTGTTCCAATTCTTCAAGAATTAACACTGCAGCACCTTCTGACATAATAAATCCATCACGGTCTTTGTCATAAGGTCTTGAAGCTTTTTGCGGTTCGTCATTGTGTTTTGACAAAGTTCTTGCACTGGTAAACGCACCTATACCGAGTTTTGTAATAACAGCTTCAGCACCGCCTGCAACAATAACATCAGCATCATCCCATTGGATAGAGCGGAAAGCATCACCCACAGAATGTGCAGAAGTGGCACATGCTGTAACTACGGCCTTGTTTACGCCTTTTGCACCGTGTTTGATAGATATTCTGCCTGCACCCATGTCTGAAATAATCATAGGAACAGTGAATGGTGAGCATTTTGTCGGGCCTTTTGCCGTAATAATATCATGTTGTTTTTCGAATGTATCAAAACCGCCTGCTGCAGAACCTACAATAACACCGTATCTGTAGGGATCAACATTTTCGCCTGCGACGATTCCTGAATCAGCAATAGCCTCATCAGCAGCAACCATAGCAAACTGATTATATCTGTCCATTCTTCTTGCATCTTTAGGGTCAAGATATTCTTCAGGTTTAAAATCTTTTACTTCACCTGCAATATGCACTGTGTGACCTTCAAGCGAAATATGTTCAATAGTAGAAATTCCGCTTTTGCCTTCCAAAAGACTGTTCCAAAATTTTTCGACTCCAACGCCAAACGGAGAAACAATCCCTAAACCTGTAACAACTACTCTTCTTTTGCTCATTGTTTTGTAAACCTTTTTCTTAAACTCGAACGGGATAATATAAAAATCCCTTTTAATAGTTTTTAATAGTTGCGGGGAGTATTATTCATGCTCCCCGCAATTAAAAATTTTATAGCCTTAAACTATGAATGAGATTCAATATAGTTTACTGCATCTTGAACTGTAGCGATTTTTTCAGCTTCTTCATCAGGAATTTCGCAACCGAATTCTTCTTCAAAAGCCATAACCAATTCAACTGTATCCAAAGAATCTGCGCCCAAATCAGCTGTAAAGCTAGCTTCAGGAGTAACTAAATTTTCGTCTACGCTTAATTGTTCAACTACAACTTTTTTTACTCTCTCAAGAACTGTACTCATGTTTTTTCATCCTCATTTTGATTAACTACGTATTTTTTTCATTATTTATTATACTATTACAAGATTATTTTGCAAATTTTTAACGTCGTGCAACAGTGTAATATAAAGCTTTTTACAAAAATTGTTACACTACCAATCCGCCATCAACGCCGATAACCTGACCGGTTACATATGTAGCGTCTTCTGCCAAGAATTTGATAACTGTAGCAATATCTTCAGCCTCGCCCATTCTTCTTAAAGGAATGTGCTGATAAATTTCATTGTTGTCCAAACCTTCTGTCATAGCAGTTTTGATAAATCCAGGAGCAACAGCATTTACTCTGATGTTTCTTGAACCTAATTCTTTAGCCAATGATTTTGTAAAACCGATTAAACCGGCTTTAGAAGCAGAGTAGTTAGCCTGTCCTGCATTACCCATAACACCAACAATACTTGACATGTTGATGATAGAACCGATTCTTTGTTTCATCATTATTTTTACAACAGGAGCAGTTACGTTGTATGCACCTGTTAAGTTAATGTTGATAACAGCATTCCACTGGTCAGGAGTCATACGCAAGAACAAACCGTCTTTTGTAATACCTGCATTGTTAACCAATACATCAATTCTGCCGAATTTTTCGACAATAGCAGCAACACCGGCATTAACAGCTTCAACGTTAGTTACGTCAAATTCAAAAATTTCTGCCTGTACACCAAATGCTTCGCATTCTTTTTTAACTTCTTTAGCATCATCTTCTCTACCAATATAATTGATAGCAATATCATAGCCGCAGCTTGCAAGTTTCAATGCGGTAACTTTACCGATACCCTGTGATGCACCTGTAATTAATGCAACTTTTTTTTCTGACATAATTTTCTCCTTAATGTTAATTCTTATCGTTCTTATCGTTTAATTTGAGTTTTGTTATTTTTTTAAAGATTCAACTGCCGCATTTAACGATTCTTCGTCAAAAACATTCAGCACATTGATTGCAGGATTTGTCTTTTTTACAAGACCGGCAAGAACTTTGCCGGGGCCGATTTCTACAATTGTATCAACACCATCTGCTGCCATTTTTTCTATAGTTTGTGTCCACATTACAGAAGAATAAATCTGAGCAGTCATTTTAGCCTTGAATCTTATTGCCGCTGTTGTGGGCTCTGCATCAACATTTGTAAAAACAGGAATCTGTGCATCTTTAATATCACAGTCATCTAATATTTCAGAGAACTTAACACTTGCTTCTTCCATAAGCATTGAATGAAAACCGCCTGAAACAGGAAGAGGAATAACTCTTTTTGCTCCGGCTTCTTTTAATGCATCATTGGCTTTTGCTACAGCATCAGCCTCACCTGTAATAACGATTTGTGCCGGAGAGTTGTAATTTGCTACAGACACCATACCATCAATTTTTTCAATAGTATCAAGGATAGCTTCCTTTGACATGCCGATTACAGCAGTCATAGCACCTTTTGTAGATTCTGCGGCAGCATTCATTTCTTTAGCACGTTTGTCAATGAGTTTCATTGCTGTTGAAAAATCTATAACACCTGCTGCATAATATGCACCGTATTCTCCCAACGAGTGACCTGCTACATAATCAGGTTTTACATCTGTTTTTTCTTTCAAAGCTTCCAAAGCAGCAATTGATGTCACAAGAATAGCCGGCTGAGTATTGATTGTTTGTTTCAAATCTTCTTCAGGACCTTCAAAACACATTTTGGAAATACTTCTGCCCAAAACTTCATCAGCCTTGTCAAAAATTTCTTTTGCCACAACAGAAGCTTCGTATAAGGATTTACCCATTCCAACAGATTGTGAGCCCTGTCCGGGAAATACAAACGCAACTTTACCCATATTATTTCTCCTTAATATCTATGCAATACCTTCACGTAATCTTACAATAACCGTGCCCCAAGTAAGTCCTGCACCAAAACCGCTCAAGATAGCTTTACAAGGAAGCTTGATTTTACCTTCTTCAATGCCTTCTGCCATTGCAAGAGGAATAGAAGCAGCTGATGTATTGCCATATTTTTGAAGGTTAACAATAATTTTTTCATCACTGTAGTTTAATCTTGAAGCCATAGCCTCAATAATTCTGTAGTTTGCCTGATGAGGTATTAAATAGTCAACATCATCGGGTGTCAATCCTGCTTTTTCAAGACAATTACTTATAGATTCAGGCATTGTTGTAACAACAAATTTGTATACCTCTCTGCCGTTCATAACAATTTTTTGTTTCTTTTGCTCACAGGGTTCCACAAGCGGGCAATTTTCGCCATTCATCGGCATTTTTATGAAATCACCGTCTTTACCGTTTGAGTGCATATCCATTGCAATAATGTCATCAACACCGTCTACAGATTCTTTTAGAACAAATGCACCGGCGCCATCGCCAAATAACACACAGCTTGTTCTGTCATACCAATCTATAAATTTTGAGTTTGCATCTGTTGCAACCAAAAGAATATTTTTATAAATACCTGAAGAGATAAACGCTTTTGCAATATTCATTGCATAAATCATTCCTGTACAAGCAGCAGTGATATCAAAAGCAGCTGCTTTGTCAGCACCTATTGCAGCTTGTATTTCACAAGCAGTAGAAGGATAAGGATGAGCAGGAACAGATGCTGCTGCAATAATCATATCAACATCTTTTGCATCCATTTTTGCCTTTTCCAAAGCATTTTTTGCAGCTTTAATACCGAGAGTAACAGCGTTTTCTTCACCTGAAACAACTCGTCTTTCTTTTATACCTGTTCTTGTTGTAATCCATTCATCACTGGTATCAACGAGTTTTGTTAAATCATCGTTTGTTATTACCGTATCAGGTACACCGTATCCCACGCCTGCAATCATAACAGGAATTAAATTTAATGACATAGATTCTATCCTTCGTAAAATTCTGATATTTTCTTATTAACATCTGATTCAACAGCTTCTTTTGCCACTCTGACAGCATTTTTTATTGCATAAGCCATGCTTCTGCCGTGAGAGATAACAGTGATGCCTTTAACACCCAAAAGTAAAGCACCGCCGAATTCTTCATAGTTAATTCTTTTAAAAATTCTTTTCATTGCTGATTTTGCAAGTAAACCAATAATCATAGAAATAGGGTCTCTTTTAAACTCTTGCATTATCATCTTGAACAGCATTGAAGACGCACCCTCAATACTCTTTAACGCAACGTTACCGACAAACCCGTCGCAAACAACAACGTCGCAATCACCGAGAAAAATTTCTTTACCTTCAACGTTGCCAACAAAATTTAAACCGTCTTTATTTTCTTCCAGCAGCTTGTATGCAGCCTGAGCAAGCTCATTGCCTTTGCCAGCCTCTTCTCCGATATTCAAAACACCAATTCTGGGATTTTCCATACCGAGTACATTTTTTGAAAAAGCAGAGCCCATAATAGCAAACTGATAAAGCATCTCTGCAGTACAATTGCTGTTTGCACCTGCATCAATTAAAACAACAGGTGTCTTCATTGTAGGCAAAGTTGTAGCAATAGCCGGTCTTTCTATACCCGGTAATCTGCCGAGGCCAAATAAGCTTGACGCCATAGCTGCGCCTGTAGAACCGGCGGCAACAACAGCCTGTGAGCTGCCAGTAGCAACCGCTTTAACTGCAAGAACAATAGAAGAATCTTTTTTCTTTCTTATTGCCTGGCCGGGGGCTTCGCCCATTTCTATAACTTCGGAAGCAGGAGTAATCTTGATATCAAGTTTATCAACATCAACTCTGATTCTTCCCTTGGGAGAATTGATATTACTAGTCCTGATACCGTCACGTTTGACTTCATCAATGACCTTTTTAATTTCGTCTTCTTTTCCGACAAGCTCAATTGCGACGTTATATTCATCAGCAGCCCACAAAGCACCTTTTACAATCTCGTGAGGAGCATGGTCGCCGCCCATTGCATCAATAGCTATCCTTGTCATACTAAAACTCTTCTCCCTTATAAACTTTAAATCCAAACACGGGGTTAATTTATTTTATGCGCCGATTTAAGAGTAACCGGCGCATTATAAATTCTTATTCTTCAGAAGATTTTTCTTCAGCTTCTTGAGCAGGAGCTTCTGCTTCTGCTTCAACTTCAGCTTTAACTTCTTCAGTTGTTTCTTCAACTTTTACTTCTTCAACTGCAGCTTCTTCTTTTTTAGCTTTTTTTGCAGGAGCTTTTTTAGCTTTAGGAGCTTTTTTTGCTTCTTCTTTAACTTCTTCAACAAAGCCTTCTGCTTTTCTTGAAACTACTTTACCTTTATATTGACCGCAAGCTGTGCAAACAGTGTGAGTCAAAACTAATTCGCCGCAATTTGGGCAAGTTGTAGTTTCGGGAACTGTTGCTTTCCAGTTTGATCTTCTGTGTCCTTGTGCTGATGCACCTGTTCTTTTCTTTGGTACTGCCATTGTTATTTTCCTTCTTCTAGTTTATTAATCTTTAAATTTTTAAAAACTTCCAAACGTGGATCTGAAATTTCTTTTTTCATATATTTTTCCATTTCAGCATCTCCATTACAATTTATATCACAAACACACGGATTTGGAATGTTTAATGTTACAGATTGATAAATTAAATCATCAATATCAACTTCGTCAGTCCCTGTTAACTCTGTGACAAAATCGCCGTCTTTCAGCTCAAGCTCTTGCCCGGAATGCGCGTCTTCATTAGCTATAAGATGCCCGAGCAAATAAGTTTCGTCCACATCAACTTTCATTTTTTTTACAAAATCTTTTAAACATCTGTCGCAAACCAGCTTAACATTTGCAACAATTGTTCCTTGCACATTTATATATTTTCCATATGCTTTTAAAACCAGCTCGGCAACAACAGAACCTTCGGTTGAAAGGTCTTTTACGGTGTTGTCAAAACGAATTTTAAGTGACTGGTCTTTAGCGCTTTTTATATCATCTATAGAAATCTTCATGGTTTTTTTATTGTATTTTAGACAAAATGCATTGTCAAAAATTTTTTGAAAAAAAGCCCCCTGAAAATCAGGAGGCTTTTTATAAATCAGAAAAATTATTCTTTGCCAACTTTCCAATTCAGACCGCCGGAGAATCCAATACCGGTTCTGCCGCCGTTTCTAATTGTAAATTGCAGATAGCCGGAGAAGGTGTCTTTGAATTTTTTCATTACACCAAGGCCATATTCAAAATAGCAGTGACGCATTCTTACGTATCCTAAATCGATATTTCCGGCTTTACCATCAACACCGCCCATTACATTGTAAACAAGCTGGGTTGTTGCATAAATGCTGAAAGTCTTTTTCTGCCATATGAAGTTCAAACCGGGAGCAACGTTCAATCCGTTGAGCATACCTGAGCTCATACTCATAGTACCAAAGTTTGAACCCCAGTTCTGCTGGCCAAAAGCATTGTATGCAGCCATAAATGCCGGCTGGATAATGAAGTCATGCGGTAATCTGATGTTATAAGCAGTTTTAGAAGCAACACCTGCAAACCAGTTTCCTGTGTTGTCATTGCCGCTACCATACTGTCCTCTGATGGACATATCATTAGCATAACCACCACCGTATGCCAACAATGATGTCATAAAGTCACCTTTGTAAGCAGTACCCATCAAACCGAGCTGAGCACCGTTTTGATACATACTTACACCGTTAAAGTGCTGGTGGCCGCCATTGTAAGCGATATAAGCTGTAGGTACTAATTTCCATCCTTTTTTAAGGTTTATAAGCGGGAAGTCAGCACCGATTAAAGAACCGTATGCATTATTTCCAACATTCAAACCTTTTGTCATAGACAGAGTTTCAAATGCACCGTAAGCTTTATACCAGAGCGTACCGTCTTTTATACTGTACTGATAGTTATCAATAAAGGGTATTGCCGCTGCATATTTGTTTGCAGTTCTTTCTTCATCCATAAGTTGTCTTGTAACAAGATTCATATGGTCAAATAACAGATTGTTAACTATCAATTGGTTTTGCCAAGAAGCAATTGTAGCAACCTGACCTCTGTATTGTTGAGGGTTTAAGTTGAGTAAAGCAGCATTAAGAATAGGAGAGCCAGCAGAAGAAGCTGTAATATGGTATTGACCCATTGCGCTGTTAGCGATTACGCCTCCGTCAGGCAAAGTAATCCAATTTCCGTGACCGCCTTGTGAATCAGTTAAAACATTTGAAATATCAAACTGCACATTTCTGTCAATAGGAGATGTAGTAAAGTTGATGCCGCCTATTAACATTTGATAAGGATCAGGGCTGCCGTTATTTGTAATTATGTTATTTGCAATAATCTTATCAGTTTCTTTTGATCTGGGATCAACATCAAACAGAATATTTGATGCGCTGTTGATAATTACATCATTTGCTGTGATTGTGTTAATAGCACCTGACTGCATATTTATTGTCGGGTTGCTTGTTGCACTGCCTTGAGCGCCTATTGTGAAGGTATTACCAACCTCAACATTGCCAAGTGTATTTATTGTAGATTTATCGGTAACTGTCAGGTCTTCAAAGTAGGAATCTTTTCCAAATGTAGCAACCGAGTTGTCACCTTTGATTGTAGTATCTTTAAGGTCAGCTTCACCGCCCACAGTTAATATCGTATTGTCTATTGTTACACTGCCCAAAGACTCATATTCGTTAGTAATAGTTACAACAGAATCTTTTAATACAGAATCTCCGCCTACCGCAAGATAATCACCAACTGTCATGTTAGAGTCTGTAACAGTAAGGTTATCATTGGTTTCTACAAATTTTTCAACAGCCAAAGCTCCGTTTGTTACAGATAGTTTGCCGTCTGAACCGGCCTCATTTTCTACACCAAGTCCGCCGGTAACATTCATCACACCGCCGTTGATTGTTATATCGTTTAAAAGTTTATCTTCTGCTGAAGCTAAGTTTAAAACACCGCCTGTAACATTTACTTTTCCGTGATAGTTTTCCATTGTGGAGGCAATTGTTGTAGAGCCGGCACCTGATTTGTTTATGGAAGCTGTATCAGCTGTTGAAGAGATTACAGGATTGTATGTAATATCTGTTGTTTGATTTTCAAAGTTTAAGGAAGCGTTAGCGCCTACTGAAACTGTAGAATTATCTTTTATATAAGCATTGTCTGCATAAGTAAGCTTTGTTGCTTCGTTAAGTATAATACTGTCAGCTTCAGAACCTGAACCGTTTCCAAAAGTCAAATCTCTAACACCAGAGTCTTTATTTAAAGTCAAGTCGCCTTCAACTCTGGTACCATTAAACAACCCGAGGCCGCCTGCTGTTATATTGACTTTGTTTGTTGAATCATCAGAGTTAATATAATCTATTACCGCGTTGTTGCCGTTGGCAATAGAATCAGCAGTGATTCTGTTAATACCGTCTTCGCCAACAGTACCGTTTATTGCGTTATAGATATCAACTGTACCGTATTCAGGATAAATATTTGCATCTGCCTGAGGGTCTCTTGCAGTTACATTAATATCAGAGCTAAGGTCAGCACCGTTTTGTAAAACGAGCGTTCCGCCTTGTACTGTATTAGTTCCGCCAAAGAATTTTGAGCCGGCCTGTGCAATCACTGTACCTAATTTTTGCAGATAATTGCCGCTGAAACCGCTGTTGTCAGAAGCAACATTTACAGTTCCAACACCCCAGTGTTTGTCTATTTTAGCAGGAACATCATAATTAGGATCTTTAGCCGCTTCATCCGCATCATATTCAGGGTTATCTACTTGTGTAACTTTTTCATCAACAAGTACATTACCTGTACCTGTTACATTGTTATTTAATGTCATAGATTTTCCTGAATCCGGTGACAACTTCAAAGTTGCAGGATTTGTTACCTCGAAGTTTTTATCTGCAGCAGCGTTATTACTGCCGTTTGACAGGGTTAAAGTATTGGAAGATGTTCCATCACCTATTTTTACTGCATCAGGATCAGCTGTCAAAATTTGAGAGTTACCAGATATCGTCAAATCATCAGTAAGAACATCTTTTAAGGTAATTTCTGTATCATTTAAGTTAAACGACCCTGTAATATAGCCATTAGTGCTATCGCCGCCAACTAAAAGTCCGTTTTGGTCAAACGTAGCAGAGCCAACATTGACTTCAACAGCCTCTGTTACCTCAACAGAACCATTAATTTTGCCACCATCGTTAACAGTTAAGGATCCGCCTTGCAAAGTAGAGCTTGTTCCAAATATACCACCGTCGTTGACAGTGATTGAAGAATCATTGTTATCCTGGATTACATTAGCTATATAAGAACCGCCATTTGCAATTGTTAGGCTTCCGTTATTGGTAATAGATGCAGTTGATGTCCCAGATACTGTAACATCACCGTTATTGACAACTTGCCCTGCTCCGGTAGAAGTCAAAGAACCGGAGATATCTGCAACCGCACCTTCTTCTATTGTAAGGTTAGAAGAACCGGAAATATCTAATGCAGATCCTGTTTCTGAAACCAAACCTCCGCCAATAGAAACATTATGGGAATCGCCTGTAATCGTAGTTTCTGATCCATTAGCCAAATAAAGGTCATTTTTGATACCATTTGCTTCATTATCTTTAAAAGTAATATCACCTGCTGCAGTATCTAAATTAATATTGCCGGCATTATAAATAGCACCGCCGTCACCTTTTGAAATATTTTGGCTAAATATTGTGTTACCGCTTATATTAACTTCGGAATCTTTTCCGCCATAGTTTGCATTGTATATAGCACCACCGTTGCCTTCAGAAGTATTTGCAGTAAATTCTGCATTTTCCCCAACAGTAGTTTCTGCACCCCAGTTAGAAATAGCACCGCCTGTTTTACCTGCAGAGTTATTTACAAATTTTGCACCTTCTTCAATAATTAAAGAGGCGTTATCTCCTGCATTAAAGTTCATCACAGCACCACCATGAGAAGATGTTGTGCTGTTGTTATAGAATTCTGCATTGGCTCCGACAGTTAAAGATGTAGCTGCACCATCAGTATCCTGATAAATAGCACCACCGCCATAGCCTATAGCAGTATTATTATAAAACTTCGCGTTATCACCTATTTCTGTATTTGCACGCTGATTGTGAACAGCACCACCCTGTCCGGCAACGGCTTTATTTCCTATAAAAATTGCATCATCACCTATAACAGTTTTGCCTGTTGAACCGGTATCAACTGTAGAAATAGCCCCCCCCACAGAATTTGCTGTGTTATATGCAAAAATTGCATTATCACCCAAATTTACTGTAGAGCCGTCTCCAAAATTGCTTATAGCACCACCTTGATTTGCTGTATTGCCTGCAAAAATATTATTTTCTCCGTTAAAAGTAACGGAACCGCCATCTTGGTTATGTATGGCACCGCCGTTTTGACCCGCAATATTACCAGATTGAGCACCTATAATATTTTTTTGATCATCCAATACCAGCTGACCAAAAGAGGCATTTTCTATTGTCATAGAGCCGGGATTAAAAATAGCACCGCCTGAGCCTGTTGTTGCTTGATTGTTTGTAAAAATTGAATTTTTTATAGTTGAATTTGCACTATAACTAGGGTCGGAATCTGTACTTATATGTATTGCACCGCCGTCGATACCCGCTTTATTGTTATCAAAAGTAACAAGGTTGGTTCCATCTCCAACATTTAAATTTGTATATTGGCTAACAATGGCTCCGCCATAGCTGCCTGCTTCATTGTTTAAAAATTTAGTAACACCGTCAATATTGATTTTATTTCCGGAAATTCCAAAATATTGGCCCGCAAAAATAGCACCGCCCCATGTTCCTGCTTTATTTCCGTTAAAGGTTGCAGAAGTTATATTTGTATTGGAATCACCAACATAAATAGCACCGCCTAATGACCCTGCCTGGTTTCCGGTAAAAATAGCGCCTTCGCCTATAGTCAGCTGAGAAAGATTGACTTGATCAGTGTCAACATAAATTGCACCGCCTGATGCCCAGGCAGCCTGACCATTGGAGTTTAAGCCGTTATTTATAAAAGAAACATTATTGCCAATGTTTACAGAACCGCCATTCCAAGAAGCAATAGCACCTCCGGCAGAACGATAATCTTTATCAGTTGTATCTATTACCGGTTGGTTTAAATAATTTTCTACAAAAGAAGTACCGTTTCCAATATTCACAGTACCGCCATCATTATATATAGCTCCACCGCCATAGTTTTGAGCAGTTGATTGGTTATGTGTAAAAGAAGAATTTTCCTCAACATCAAAGATTTCACCTTTGTTTACATATTTAGCGCCACCATTGGCGTTTGTTCCGCCTTCATAATCTTGCGCCAACGCAGTATAAGGACATGCCATCCATGTGGTCAACAAAGCGGCAATAACCATGCGTTTTGCTAAATTCTTCTTCATTATTTTCTCCTAATTCTAGATAATAATTGATAATTCCACACAAAATTTGCCAGACACAAATTTTTATTATCCATAATATCATCTAAAAAAAAATAATGGAATAGTTTAGAAAGTGTAACTATTTTCGGCGTTACATTTATTCATCACAATTTTGTAATACTTTTAGATACTGGCTCCGCCGTCGTTTTTCATTTTATCAAGGGCTTTTTTCGCACCGGTGCTTTCTTTCGCGAGCTGTATAACAAATTCTGCAGCTTGAGCATCTCTTGCTATCGCTTCTTTTAGTGCAAGTATTTCTTCTATGCTCATTTCTTTCACGTCAGAATCAGACATATTATCAAGATTATCTTTAAACAAATCCTGGGCCATCTCATCATAACCGGGTAAATTTTTCTTAAAACCGTACCACTTATGAAACTGGTGAAGCATATAATAAATATTTATTTCACCGTCTCTCATGACAAACATTTCGTTCGATTTAAAAGACAGGTGCAGTTTTTTTTGTGCAAACAATCCTGTAACAAAATTCAAATAAAACGCTTTGAAACCTTTTAACGGAGTAATAAACCCTTCTTCTTCATTAATTTTAGCCAGCAGTTTGTCTGCATGTGCTATTTTGTAAACAGGTGTACCGTGTTCTTCAACAAAAGTAAGAAGTTTAGCAGGGTCTGTAAGACAAGCTTTAACAATATTTTTAACTTCTGCATCCATTGATTCAAGAATCTTTTCTGTCTGCGAAGAAAGCGTCATTGTCTCTGATGCATTAATGTGCGTTTTTGTTGTTGTATTTGTATAGGTGCGGGGTTTAAGCTTTTCCATTGTTTGTTCAAGCTTCTTTTTCCGACGTTCTAGTATGTAATTAATGATTCTTTGAATAAATTTGTTGCTCATAATAAAAACATTAAAGCATTTTTAAAGCTTTATAACAAGTCCGAGCACAATAGCTGCCACAATCAAAATCATGGGGTTCTTTTTGAGTTTTAATCCCATTGCACAAAAAGCCATTAGCAAAATAAAAGCTTTGAGAGATATAAAATCAGACAAATTATGAGTTTTTAAAAATTTTGTAAGATTGAACACGGTTGTGTTCATTATTTTTAACCCTGCAACAGATATCAAAGCCACAGCAGCCGGCCTGAGTCCGTACATAATATTATTAATCAGTTTGTTTTCTTTATTTTTCTTCAAAAATTTTGACAGAGAACACACAATAATAAAAGACGGAACCATAAAAGCAAAAGTTACAAAAGCCGCACCTAAGATACCGCCGACTTTTACACCGACAAATGTTGCCATATTAATTCCGATAGGGCCCGGAGTAAGATTGGAAACAGCAATCATCTGGGTTATTTGCGCAACCTCAAACCAGTGATATTTTTCAACAAGATAATACAAAAACGGAATAACCGTGTACCCGCCGCCTATTGCAACTGCACCGATTTTCATGTATTCAAAAGCAAGAATCAGAATATCATTCATTTTCATCCTCCTGCACAGGTGTTGAGCTGCAGCAAGCACACGGAGCCTTATCTTTAGGGAATGCAAAATGTCTGAACACTCCAAGCATGCCTGCACCAATTACAATAAGAAACGGCGAAACATTCAATACTGCACAAATCAAACCCGCAAGAAAAATAAATGTTGTAAATTTATCAAATACCGAAAACTCCCACAGCTCGAGCACCGTTAACAAAATCAGAACACATACGGCAACATCGAGCACTTCAAAAATATTTTGAATAACAGGATACCCTGTTATGGCTGACAAAAAAGAAAACACAATAACTATAGCAAGATAAGCCGGAAGGCAAACCCCGAATACTGCGGCAAATGCACCCATAACACCGCGTGCTTTATAACCTGTGAACATTGAAACATTCCCTGCAACAAGTCCCGGAAAACACTGGCTCAATGCATAATAATTTGTGATTTCTTCCATTGTACAGATTTTTTCCTTATCCACCATTTCCGCACGTAAAAACGGCAATATAGCGTATCCACCGCCGAATAAAACAAGGCCTATTTTAAAGAATATCCAAAATAATTTAATCAGACTTATTTTTTTCATAATCACAATGCGCTGCTTATTACCTGTGCAACTTCTTTTGCGGATTCATGCCGGGATAAAATCGCCTTTACTTTGGACAGGTCATCTTTCATTAATTGTCTGTATTCATCATCTTCTAAGATTTTTAGCAAAGCTTTTGATATAACCTGAGGGTTAGAATCCTTTTGCAAAAGCTCGGGTACAATATCTTTGTCCATAATAATATTAGGCAGACAAACTCTGTTTATACACCTTACAAGTCTGTATACCCAATATGCTATCCATGGCCCTTTGTAGCTGATTATCATAGGAGTTGTGTACAATGCAGCCTCAAGCGCGACTGTACCGGAAGCAAGCATCAAAGCGTCAGACACACTCAATAGTGAATAGTTATCATTTTTTATAACTTTTATGTCTGTTTTTCCGAGATATTTTTTGAAAACATCGTCTTTTAAGCTGTCAGCCTGTGCAATTACAAACTGAACATCATCGCGTTTTTGAGCAATAAGTGCAGCGGACTTAAGAAAAGTTTTCATAAGATTGTGCAGCTCAAATGTACGGCTCCCCGGGAAAATAGAGATAAGCTTTTTATTTTTATCAAGCCCGTACTTTTCAAACACCTCATCACGGTTTGCACAAGGCGGCATTTGCGTAATGAGAGGATGTCCAACAAACTGTGCATCTATGCCTTCTTTTTCATACATTTCTTTTTCAAACGGAAAAATAGTCATAACCTTTGAGATATTTTTCTTTACTGTTTTAATTCGCCATTTACGTGATGCCCAGATTTGAGGCGGAATATAATAAAAAACTTTTATGCCGGCTTTTTTAAGAAAATTTGAAATATTAAGATTGAACCCGCCATAATCAATAAGCAGAACAAGATCCGGTTTATATTCATTTTTTAAATAATCAACAACTCTTTTGCCGAGTGTTATGTGGTCAAAAAGGATTTTAGGCGTAAGCCCCATTGCAGACATGTGAGCCTTTGAATGGTCGACAAAAAGCTTGACTCCGAGTTTTTTAAGATTTTCTCCGCCAATTGCTTCTATTTCAATATCGTTTCTGTTTTCAAGCAAATTTTTCACAACAAGAGAGGCATGTTTATCGCCCGATAATTCGCCTGTGATAATAAATAATTTTTTTGTCATAAGCCAATCGCCTATATTGCCATTACAATAATGCCTTTTTTATTGGCAAAATCAATAACCTTTTTCTGGTCCACAATAATTGTTTCATTAGCTTCGATAGCCAGAATTTTTGCGCCGTATCTATCCATTGTTTTTAAAGTATTAAGTCCTATTGCAGGGATATCAAAACGTTTGTCCTGAGTAGGTTTGCTCACTTTAACAACAGTAATTCCCTTGCCGCCAAGCTTACAGCCACGCTCAATACATTTATCTGTGCCTTCAATAGCTTCTACTGCCATAATCATTTTATTTTTAATTACAACAGACTGCCCAACATCAAGCTTGCCCATTTCTTTTGCAAGCCAATAGCCGTATTCCACATCCAGAGCCTGATCTTCGTCCGGTTCGTGCACACCGAGCACTCCGGGAGGAGCCATCAAATTTTTGATGAAAATTGTTTGATCAAGAACACATATGCCCATTTGTTCTAGCTGGTCTACAATAATGAGCATAACTGCATCATCATTAAGTCTTTGTGCTTCTTTCATAAGACGGATAGCTTCCATATCAAGCTTTGGTCGTCTCAAAAGCAGCCCCTTGTGGACTTTGCCTATAAATGTTACCTGTGTAATTTTTTCGTCGATTAAAGTTTGTTTTATTTTTAAAACTTCACCGGGGCCAAAGTTATAAACTTTTGAACAGTATTTTTTTAATCTGTTTCTGTTATCAGAAGATAAGGAAATAGCTACAACATCAAAACCGTTTTTCTGTGCAGATTCTGCCATTGCAACGGGAAGTTCCCCGTCGCCCGCAATCAAACACTGTTTTTTATCCAATACTATAGACAATTTCCTCTCCTTTTTATTGCCTTAAAATCCTTGTTGTAAGTTTATAATACAATAACAAGTTTTTTTTTCAAACTGTTAATAAAATTTGAAATATTATATAATAATTAATATGGGATTGAGTGAAACAACAAAAACTTATTTGAAGCATTTTTTGATTTATCTTGAGGTGGAAAAAAACTTTTCTAAGCACACCATACGTGCATACAACTCGGATATTTTGAGCTTTCTTCTGTGGCTGGACAACACGCCAATTGAACAAACAAACCACACAAAACTAAAAGACTATCTTATTTTTATCCAAAGATTCAATTATTCCAAGACCACATTGTCACGTAAAATAGCTTCAATTCGTACTTTTTACAGATTTTTGTACAGAGAACGCATTATTGAAACAAATCCTGCAAACAGTGTCCATGCGCCAAAGAGAAACAAAAGCCTGCCAAAATTTTTGACAACAAAAGAAATAGAACAAATTTTAAATAACATAAAAATTGATACCCCTGCCGGTTATAGAAACCGTGTAATACTTGAGCTTTTATATGCAACGGGTATGCGTATTTCAGAGCTTAGCAACCTGAACTTTGGCAACCTCAACCTTGCGGAAAATGAGATAACAGTAATGGGCAAAGGTGCGAAAGAAAGAATAGTTTTGATTTCTTCCAGAGCAAAAGATTTTTTACAAAAATATATTGATAATGTGCGTTTTATGGTTGTTGAAGGAGGAACACCTCCGCAGCAAAATGAGGACAGTCCGGTCTTTATTAACAAAACAGGCTACAGGTTGCAAACACAATCTGTAAGAACAGCAATAAATGATATTGTAAAAAAAATACAGCTGCCCAAAAAAGTAACACCTCACGTTTTTCGTCACAGTTTTGCAACAAAGCTCCTTGAAAACGGAGCTGATTTAAGGGTTGTGCAAGAGCTTTTAGGTCACGCATCTATTTCTAACACACAAATTTATACCCACATCTCGACAGAACGACTCAAAGAGGTGTATGATAAAAGTCACCCGAGAGCCTGATAGAATAAGGCAAAATATTTTTAGCAGAGGAGAAAATTTAAGATGTTCGATTTTATAACCATAGGCAGTGCAACAATAGACGCTTTTGTGGAAAGTGAAGCAGCAGATATAGTATCTGTAAGCACAAAAAAGACAAGTACAGAGTTTATGGCATTTCCATACGGAGCCAAGGTAGAAATCGACAGTTTCAGAACAGCTGTAGGAGGCGGCGGGCTAAATGCTGCAGCAAACCTTGCAAATCTCGGATTTAACACAAGTGCAATTTTTAAAATAGGTGAAGATTTTCAGGGCAAAACAATTAAGCATAAAGTAAAACTAGCCCATGTTGATACATCGAACATTATTGAGAGCAAGACTGAAACATCAGGTTTTTCCATTATCCTTTTGAGTTTTGAAGGCAACAGAACAGTGCTCGCTCACCGTGGAACAAACGGTACTATTAAAGAAAATGAAATAAATTATGAAGCAATCAAAAATTCAAAATGGATCTATATTGCTCCGTTAAACGGCAATTCCGGTGCTGTGCTTGACAAAATAGCTCACTTTGCAGAAGAAAATAACACAAATGTGATAATAAACCCCGGTAGTTCGAGTTTAAAAAAAGGTTTAAAATATTTTGAAAAAATCCTTGCAACAGCAGAAGTTGTTGTAATGAACAAAGAGGAAGCCTCTCTTGTAACAAAAATAGATGTAAGACCTGATACAAAAACAGAATGCTACTCGGCAGAAGTTATTCACCCTGATATCAAGGCAATGCTTGATAAACTTAAATCAACTGACGCAAAAGTTGTTATTATTACTGACGGCAAAAACGGTGTTTATGCTTATGACGGTAAAAAATATTACCGCTGTCCGGAATTCCCAGCAAAAGTAGTCAGCACACTGGGCGCAGGAGATGCATTATCTTCTACATTTGCAGCTGCGCTTGAACACACAAACTGGAATATTGAAAAATCACTTATGATGGCATCTGTTAATGCAGCATCTGTTGTTTCAAATTTTGGTGCACAAGAAGGATTCTTAACCTTTGAACAAATAGAAGAACAGCTAAAACACGCGCCGGCATTCAGAGTTGAGGTTGTATAAGCCTTGATGTAAACATTTATTAATCATTCTTGTTTTTATAGCAAATTTTTTTAATTATGATATTTACCTCAATATCAGTCTATACAAATAAGGAAATTAACACATGACATTAAACGGTATTACTCCTTCTTTTGGGAAAACACATATCAACTCTTCAAAAATGAATGCAACCCAGAAAGAGCTTTCCGAAAACATTATTGAACAAACTAAAAATACTGACGAATTCAAAAAAGCAGATAAAAATAATATTGATTTATACTTTCTACCAAAAGGCAAAAAATCTGTAAACGTTGTATGCGTTGATAATGACAGCCAGCAAGTATTTAAAAAAGACAGAAATAAAAGAATAATCCATTCTTTCAGCACAGAGTCTTTTGCTCCGGAATTTAATGTCGGAATAAAAAAACTTTTAAAAACATTGAAAGACATCAACAACAGTGAAATTGACAAACCTCATATCTGGGATCACTTAATAGGCACAGCCAAAACAGATGTTGCAAAAATGAGACCAGAAATTTACAAAGGCGTAAAAGATGATGTTAAAACTTATGTTGACAAATTCGGATACGAAAAAGATGAGGCTTTAGAAACCGTTTCAACACAATTCATTGAACTTTTTGAAAAAACAAACAAAAATGATGAGTTTTAATAACTCATCATTTTTTTATTAAAAATTATTTTTCTTGTTATCTTGTACATTCCTGATAACTGTCTTCACATTACCTTCTGCAAAGAAGTTTTTAGGGTTTATGTACATTTTGATTCTATCCGCTTCAATTGAGCGCATTTGTTCAACTATTGTAGAACGTCCGATAAATACAATTTCATTAGGTTTGTTTGTAATCTTGTCCGGATATACCGTAGCTTTAGGGCCTTTGGCATCATAATCTTTGTAAGTAACATGCACCTTGCCTGATGCCTGTAATATATTGGAAGCTTTGTAATATTCCTGACGGTCAGACCACACGTTTATGCGTGTTCCGTCCATATCCACGTCGCTGTGAGCAGAGCCCAGACCGTATGCTATTTCTTTAACTGCGTCATATATAAACTTGTTTGCAGTAATAACACTGTCTTTTTGTTTGATTCTTCCGTTTCCTGTTAAAGTAAGCTTTTGCAAATCACCGTTTTGATTCAGGTTTGCAACAGCAGAGTTTGAGAATGTTTCAACATCTTTGTAATAAATAATTACACTACCCTGAGCTGTTAATGTTTTTGTTTTTGTATCGTACTCTTGTGTATCTGCTGTAATAATAACAGTCGGCTTCATAGAACCTTTTTCAGTAACTGTTGTTTGAGTATTGCCTTCTGCTCTTAATTTTTTATTGAGCAAAGACATTTTTAATATATTAGATTTAATTTCGTTTGATTTATCCTGTTTTACCTGCACAACATAGGGCTGGTCATACATAACCGCATCTGAAAGCTGTTTTGTTTTAGGGTCGATAAAAACTTCGGCTTTTGCGGATGTGGCGCTAATATCATCCATTTTTACTCTTACATTGCCCTCAAACTTGGCTTTATTTTCTTCCATTTTAAAGCTCTGTTTGTCAGATTCGATAGACAAATCCGAAGCAATGGCAATACCTGCAATTGTAAGCATGATTGCTGATATCAATATTAAAATCTTAAAATTTTTCATCAAAATTCCCCTTACTGTACAGCTCTGTTTTTGAGCGGCCTTTGATTCTTACACTTGTCATCTGATTTGTAAGCACCGCTTCATTGCTGAAAGTTCTTAATTCACCGTTTCTTCTGATTATAACATTACCCTGTGCAACAATGTCTTTGTCATTGCCCTGCCAAACAAATCTGTCGGCACGCACATCGGTTCCGTCTTTATAAATAAAATACGAATTTTCGTACAGAACTACTTTTTTGGTCTCTTCACTAAAAGTACCTTTTGAAGACTCCATACTCAAAACAACCTTGTCATCATCATAAAAATTGCCAATGACATTATACAAAATGGCAACCTTGTTCTGACTGTCATAATAACCGGATTCTGCATAAAGCTCCCAGTATTTTTTGTCCTCTTTTGTCTCTGTAATAATAAGGTTTTCTATGTTGAGCTTTTGTTTTTCGCCGGCATTATTGATTGCTTCTTTTTTAAAATTCTTTGTAATCACACCGGCACTGATAAATGCCCAGGCACAGCCCAGAACTACCAGCGAAAGTATTACGATATAGGTTATTTTTCGTTTTGACATAAGACAATATTAGCATAAATGTTATTATTGGCGTTGAATAATTAAATACTCATGTTACAAATTATTTCATTTAAAAAATTTTATTACAATCCGGTGACAAAATTTTTTGTTTATGGCTTTATTAATAAACACACACTATGACGGAATAAAAAAGTGATAACATTAAACAGCTCTTTATTTTCTTTAACAGGAATATCAAAAACACATGCGCTGCCTTTTAAACAGGCAAAGCATGTTAACAGTGCGTCTGTTAACATGCTTCAAAAGGATACTTTTGAAAAGACACAAAATTCTAAAAATGTATCCTCACCTATTTCTATGGGCAAAACTCAACCTGTAAAAAATCAGGAATTTTTACAGACATATGAAACAGTTAAAGAACTAAAAAAGGAAAAAGTTATACCTGAAGAGCTGTTTGCATTTGTTGAGCCTGTTGTAAATGATGCAGGAGAAAAAGAATTCACAGCATTGCAAACAAAATTTATTGATTCTGCACAAAAAAGAATGAATTATTACAAAGATATTGCTCAAGAGCTTGAAAAAGCAGGTGCAGATGCAAAAGAAGAAGTACTTGATCAGGTTAAAGAAATCTTTGGCGGAGAAGAAGGTCTTGGCCGTTATGTCGTGGCAAGAAGTAAATCCCAAAAGTCTATATTCAACAAACTCGTCAAAGAGTTTAAAGACGAAAGCTTTTATCCTCACATGATGGACAGGCTTTCTACAGAAGCATATAAAAAGCCTTATTCTTTGTTAAATATTGAAGAATACAAAGATATTGCAGATAAGCATTTTAAAGGCAAAACTTTTAATGAAGAACAATACAATCAGCTGATAAAACCATATTCATCGTTGAACAAAAATGACAAAAAACTCCTCTTGATGGCATTGAATGATAAACAAATAGAGTTTAATCAAAAAGAAATAGAAGATTGTATAAAAATCTTCAAACCCACAAGCAAAGATCATGACAAAGCAGTAAACTATGTAAAAGACCTTGTTGGAACAAGGCTTATTCTGCCAAACGGCGGCCTTGTTGAGCTGGAACAGGTAGAAAAATATATTTCAAAAGCTATACGTTATGGCAAAATAAAAATAACAAGAATGAGCAACTACCATGACAACTATATCCTGCCGTACATCAAATATGAAACCGCAAAAAAATGGAAAGACTCAATGCCGGGCATGGTGCTTGTTGAAAATAAAAAAGTAAGAAAACGCAACGGATACACAACAACGCAATTCAATATTGTCCATCCGTTAAAAAACAAATCTGCACGCAAATCAAAAGATTCTGCAAAAAGCAAAGTATCAAAAAAAGCACAACATATAGAAGAAAATAAATTAAAACAAAAATATATTTTTGGCGAGCTTCAAATCAGAACTCAAAAACTCAATGACATTGGTCAAAGAGAGCATTTAATATATGATATTTTGGAAGGCAAAGATATTTCCCAGGGAATACCGGAGCTGCGCAAATATTATGACTCCACAGGAATTGAAAAAGCCGTAAATGAAGTGTTTAATGACGATGTAAAAGAAGAAAATTACATAAAATATGAAAATTCTATGTACTATTTTATTCGTCACAACGAAACACGTAAAAAGAACGGACCAAAGTATTTGAAACCTTTGCTCTCTATGTATGAGCTTAAGGGTTATGAAATTTTGGGCTTTGATTCACTTGCAAGAATAGATAAAGAAGCCGAAAAAATTAAAGAAAAATTTCGCAAATCACAAGAAAAGGAATAAATAAAATGAAAGTTGCACTATTCACAAATCCCTATTTATCAAGCAATTACAAATATCAAACAAACAAACAGGCTCAACCGTCATTTCAAGGAATGACAAACAAAGTGCCTAAAGAAATTAATGATGCTTTTTCTATACTAAGAAAAAAAGTTGCCACTCTTCCGGAAAGAGGCAGCAATGACGTATTAACAGTAAAGCTCATAGACAGAGCAGATGAAGCTGCCTGTGTCACAGTTGAAAGAAAAAGAAAAAACTGGCTTTTGTCTTTTATCTTTGACAATACAAAAGAAGCAACAAAAGCCGAAGTTACACATTCAAAAGGCGACAAAAAAGCAATACAGGCTCTTTTGAAAGATCAAGAAACAAAAAAAGAATTAAATAACTTCCTAACAGAGAACGGAGTCACTTTTAATACTTTTTAATCTGTAAAACAAATTATTAATCAATCCAGCCGCCGCCTATCAGGTGGCGGTCTTGTTTGTCATAAAAAACTGCAGCCTGGCCTGATGTTATTGAAGCAACCGGTTCATCAAAAGTAATAACACCTGTATTATTTTCATAATCCAGTTTTACAACAGCGCTTTTTGCTTCCATGTTATAACGGATTTTTACCAATGCCTCAAACTCCTTGCAGTCATTCGGGTATTGCATTTTAATATCATGAATAGTCAGAGATTTTTGCATCAGGTCGTCTTGCGTGCCAACATATACAACATTATTTTGCGCATCAAGTTTTACCACGTACAAAGGCTCTTCCCATGCAATGCCTATTCCTTTTCTCTGGCCGATTGTATACTGATAAAAACCTTCGTGTGTGCCAACTTTTTGACCTGTTTTAATAAATATAAAGTCACCTTTTTTTACACCGAATTTATCCGTTATATACTTTTTTGTTGTCATTGGTTTTGTAATAAAACAAATATCCTGACTTTCTTTTGAAGACTTTGACGGTAAATCATTTTGAGCTGCAATTTGTCTTATATCATCTTTTACATAATCACAAAGCGGGAACAAAATACGGCTCAAATGTCTCTGGTCGAGTTCAAAAAGATAATACTGCTGGTCTTTTTTCAAATCCTTTGCCGGATACATCTTTTTAATACCGTTATCATCAACAATACGTGCATAATGGCCGGAAGAAACAAAATCACAACCCAGCTCATCCACCGCAAAGTCAAACAACCTGCCCCATTTTATGGTGCGGTTGCACAATATGCAAGGGTTGGGAGTTTGGCCTTTTTTATAAGACTCTTCAAAATAATCTATTACATCTTTCTTAAACTCTTTGCTCAAATCCATTACATAATGAGGTATGCCTATTTTATCGGCAACCTTTTTTGCATTGTTTGCTATTTGTTCAAATTTTGCGTCATCAACCATTTTGACGGTAATTGCACAAACATCATAACCCTGATTTTTGAGCAAAAAGCAGGTTACACTGCTGTCAAGACCGCCGGACAGGGCAACGGCGACTTTACCCTTATTGGACAAAATATCCCTCACCTTCATCTGTTAAAGTGTATTCAGTATATTCGCTGGTTCCTGTTAAATCCGGTACTATCCTGATAAGATTTTGATTCATTGCATCTTCGATTACAGAATGGTCAACAGGCTTGCCTGTTAACGGAACCAGTTTTGCATTCAATTGTTTGATAGTAAATCTTTCTTTGTTTTCTATATTCAAAATATACAAAGCCGTGACAACAAGGTTGTCTATAGAGTTTTGCGGGTTATAAGAATGCAAATAACCTTCAAAATCGGAAATCATATCCACTTTTTCTACAACTTCTGTTTTAGGGTTTTGCATTGACTCTTCGAGCGCACGCTCAAAGTTAACCTCTTCAACAATATTGGCCTTTTGGGCACTGTCAAAAACAGGAGTTGTCAAATCATTTATGGAAGAAAGATTTTTTACATCAATAAAACCACTGCGTTGAACAGGTTCTTGGGCATTGTCATGCTGTTGTTCCTGTGTTTGCGCCGGCGGTTGGTGAGGCGGTTCAATATATGCACCGTGTACAATGCCGTTTATCCAATCCGAGAGTTTTTCTTCAAAAGTAAATTTATCCGTTGTTGAAAATTCAAACTCTAAATCACCTTTTTTAATTTTAAAATAGTATTCGTGCATATTTAATCTTTCTTATATCTCAAATCAAGGTGCCTTGCAGCATTTGTCTCATCCACCCTTTTCACAGGTGTGTTGTGAGGAGCGTCAAGAACATTTTGCGGTGAAACCTTTACCTCGTTAGCTATTTTTATCATAACATCAGCAAAATCATCAAGACGTGCTTTATTTTCAGATTCCGTAGGCTCAATCATCATAGCTTCTGACACAATTAAAGGAAAATAGACTGTAGGCGGGTGAAATTTATAATCCATCAACCTCTTTGCTATTTCTAGCGTGTGCACACCGTCTGCTTTTTGGCGGTCACCAGAAAGAACAAACTCATGCATACACATACAATCGTAAGGCAAATCATAATAATCTTTAAGTTTTTCTTTTAGATAATTTGCATTTAACACTGCATCACAAGAAGCATCTTTAAGAGTTTTACCTCTCATAAGAATATAGGCGTATGCTTTCACCAGTACAGAAAAGTTGCCCTGAAATTCTTTTACTTTTCCGATTGTGTCCGGCAGATCATACTTTCTATAATATTTTTGTCCGTCAAAACAGATGACGGGAACAGGCAAAAATCCTTTAAGAAAATCAGCAACACCAACAGGCCCTGCACCCGGACCGCCTCCCCCGTGAGGAGTGGCAAAAGTTTTATGCAAATTCAAATGCACAATATCAAAACCCATTAATCTCGGATTTGTAATCCCCATAATTGCATTAAGATTTGCTCCGTCATAATAAAGAAGCGCGCCTTTTTCATGAGCAAGTTTAGAAATTTCAAGAATATTTTCTTCGAACAACCCGAGGGTATTAGGGTTTGTCATCATCATTGCAGCAACTTCGCCGTCATTTTCTTCAAAAAGTTTTTTAAGATGTTCAACATCTACCTGACCTTTTTCATTACTATCCACTTTCAAGATATCAAATCCGCACATGCCTGCCGAAGCCGGATTTGTGCCGTGTGCAGAATCAGGAACAATTACTTTTTTACGTTTTAAATCGCCTTTTTTCTTAAAATACTGTTTTACAATCATCATCCCGCAAAGCTCACCGTGCGCGCCTGCTGATGGTTGAAGAGTAACTGCATCCATACCCGTAATTTCTTTTAAACATTCTTGAAGCTTAAACATCAATTCAAGAGCGCCTTGAGCGTCTTCATCGGCCTGTAGCGGATGAAGATTGGCAAACCCATCCAATGAAGCGAGGTATTCATTGACTTTTGGGTTGTATTTCATTGTACAGGAACCAAGAGGATAAAAGCCTGATTCTACACAAAAATTTTTGTCAGACAGCTCTTTAAAATGTCTCATTGCTTCAAGCTCGGAAACCTCAGGCAAAACAGCAGGTTCTTTTCTTAAAAACTGTGGCCTGATAAAGTCTAAAGAAAGCTCCTCATCAGTTAGAGAAATTCCTGTCATTCCTTTTATTGATTTTTCAAAAATTACTTTTGTAGAATTATTCATCCTGTACCTTCTCCTTAATAATATTATGTTAAGGTTTAGCGAGTTGCGTGTCAACAAAGTATTTTATATAATTTAACCTAAGAAGGGGCTTGTATGAAAAATTTAAAAATTATTATTGCAATTTTATGTGTGTGTCTAATTTGTATAGATGCTGTTTATCTTTTAACAAAACCGCAGAAAACAGAGCAAAAAACACCCGCACAGACTACTAAAGAGGTGGTTTTTTGGTCTTTACAAATGGGTACTTTTAACAACTACATGAACCCATTGATTGAACAGTTTGAGAAAGAAAACCCTGATATAAAAATAAAATGGATAGACGTACCTTACTCTGAAGGAGAAAAAAGAACACTTGCCTCGATTTTGAGCACAACACCGCCTGATCTTGTGAATCTTACCCCGGACTTTTCAAGTGTACTGGCTCAAAAACAGGCTCTTCATTACATTGATTGTAATAAATTGAATGCCTACAATCCTTTGATAATAGATATGCTGAAACAAGACGGCAAATGTTATGCAATTCCGTTTTATGCAACTTCATCTTTGACTTTTTACAACAAAAAAATACTTGATGATTCTGCCATAACCTCTATTCCAAAGACTTACGATGAGATGAATGCACTTGCGCCGAGGATAAAAGAAAAAACTGGTAAATTCGTTACAATGCCGACTCTTACTGAAAATGATACGCTGCTTAAAATCTTGAACAAGTACAATATTAATACTCCTGAGTCAATTGTTTCAAATAAGTCGGTAAAAATATTCAATGATTACAAATATCTTTACAACTCTGACCTGATACCAAAAGAATCAATTACACAAAATCATCAGGAAGCTCTTGAAAAATATATGTCTGGCCAGATTGCATTTATACAATCCGGCGCAAATTTTTTAAACATAGTAAAAGAAAACGCCCCACAGGTATTTAAAGACACTGATGTATCAAAACAGCTCACCGGAGATAACGGCAAATATGATGTGTCTGTTATGAATCTTATAATTCCTCAAAGGGCAAAAAACAAAGAAGCAGCTTTAAAATTTGCTCTGTTTTTAACAAACAAAAATAATCAAATAGAGCTTGCAAAGCTTACCACCATTCTACCTGTTAACAACGAATCTTTAAAAGACCCGTATTTTAATCAATATAATAACAATGACACCATATCAAAAGCCAGATACCTGAGCGCTCAACAACTCAATAATCTGCAAAAACAGGTTAAATTTAAAAACAACCGCAAAGAAATAATTACCTTGCTCAACACAGCTGTTCAACAAATTATATTATCAAAAACAGATACAAAAACATTGCTGGAAAATACGGCAAAAAACTGGAAAAGACTGGAAGACCAATAATGATATTTGCAGACATAGAAGCTAAAATTAACACAAAAAACGGTAATGAGATATTACTTTTAAAACAAGAACCAAAAGACAGAGACTATGAAAAAACAGTATTGATAGCAGGTGTTATTCACGGTGACGAGCCTGACGGCGAATACCTTATTAACCGCTATCTTTCAAATAAAACAGACACAAAAAACAGGCTCTTGTTTATCCCGTGTCTTAACCCTGATGGCAAAGCTCAAAACAAAAGGACAAATGCAAACAATGTTGACATCAACAGAAATTTTCCTGCCAAAAACTGGGAATTAACAGAAAAAGGGGATTTTTTCGGTGGAGAAAAACCAGCCAGTGAGGTTGAGACACAGTTTTTAATATACATAATTGAAAGATACGTGCCTGATTTGATAATAACCCTACATGAACCATACAGCGTAGTGAATTATGACGGCCCTGCAAAATCAGAAGCACAAAAGATTTCAGACATAACAGGCTACAAAGTGGAAGAATCAATAGGCTATCCAACTCCGGGCAGTTTTGGTACATATTGCGGAATTGAAAAAAACATACCAACTATTACTCTGGAATTACCTGAAAAATCTCCCAAAGATAAACTCTGGGAGACTAATAAAGGTATCTTTGATTATCTTGCAAAAGAATACTAATTCTTTTTATTTGCAGCACCGCCTCTGCTTATCATAAAGACTGTAGCTTCACCGGGTCTTAAATCAACATTGATTTTTCCTTTTTCAATACCGGGTGTTGTGGTAAATGCAAGAGGAACAATTATATCTGTTTCTTTAAGCCCTTTTACCGGCACAGAAACAGAATTGTTGTACACAAGGTCTTTGTTTATCACAACAAGGATTGATGAAAATCTGTAATTTATCATGTAAGCAAAGATATGAGCATTGTTTGTTTTTAGAAAACACAAGTCACCTTTGTCTATAATTTCAGACGCCATTATCTTAAATTTGTTTGCTATACCAAAATCAGCCAGCAGTCTTTTGTTAACAGAGCCTGGTTTTCTTGAAAAATTGAATATATCAAATTTTCCTTTGTGTACATAATAATAATCATCATCGGTGTAAGTTTTTGCAGCTTTTTGATTTGCATATTGATACTGGTATGAGTCTCCAGATTGGAAACCATCAACAAAATAAGAGTTAACGGGCAAAGTAGCCTGCAGCCAGATAATCATATCAGCAAACGGCATCCCTCCTGTGATAATCGGAGACATTTCATCATGTGTTGCAAAACTGCCTATAACGGCTTTTGGTTGATTTTTTGCGTCAAATTCTTTTTTTATGGTTTTGATAAGACTTAACTGTTTTTCAAACTTATCTTGTGTTTTCCAATCTTTAAAATCAAAAAAGCTGCCATACCATCCGTCAAAGCCTGCTTCAAGCAGTTTGTAATAAGGAGTAAAAGGCGCATTTGGCGCTACAGGCTGACTCCAGCTTTCTGAAGCTTCTGCAAGGAATAAAAACTGCGGGTCATTTCCTCTGGCATAAGAAATAAGCTTCTGCCAGAAGTCAAAGGTTTTGGAGGTTGCAACATCGGCTCTTATGCCATCTGCACCAATTCTTTGAACAAGGTCCACAAATTTTTTGTATTGAATGAATAATTCGTCGTTTAAAGAACCATCCGGGTTTGTAACTTTAAAAAGTCTTACATCTGTCCAATCAGCAGGAACAACGGGTTTTCCGTCTGCACCTGTTACAAAGAGATTGGGGTTTGACAAATACAAATCATAAGACCCGCAGCTTGGCAAATCAACAATGACTCTTATATTTCTTTTGTGACATTCATTGATAAACTTTTTAGCTTCCTGTTCGACTGTCAAATCATTAGACGGGTCATCAAGCTGAGGATTCAATTTTGTAAAATCAGATATTGCATATAAAGAACCTGCTGTACCCATTGCTTTTACTTTGCCTACAGGCGTTATCGGCAAAAGGTGAATGGTGTTTATACCTTGTGAAGCGATTTCATCAAGTCTTCCAATCGCGTTTACAAAATTACCCGGAATTTCGCCTTTGTCAGGTTCAATAATGTCATTTCCGTTTTTATCTACAGCGTTAAAGCTTCTTATATTAATAGCCAGAATGATTGCCTGATTTCTTGTGAATAATGTTTTTAAGTCATTAATCCATATACCGTTATTCATTGCCGCAAAAGAAGGCATTCCTATAGAAAGACTTGCTGTTACAAGCAATGTTGATAGTATTTTTAAAAATGTTTTTTTCATAAATTTATAAACCCCGTTCCTCAACAAATTAACACTGTAGATTATACAAAACTCATATGACGATTGCAACCGGACAAGAGTTGAGGTATACTTAGAAAGTATCATTATTATATGGAGGCAATACATGCGCATCTACGTAAACGGCAAAAATATTGAAATCACAGACGCAATTAAAGCTTACGCCAAAGAAAAAATAGGTAAAGTGGCTACTCACTATGACCAGATAGAAGGCATTGACGTAATGCTTACGGTTATTAAAAACCCCAGCGTTGCAGAAAATCATACTGCAGAAGTAACCTGCAAACTTACAACAGGTGCTGTTCACGTTACAGAGACTGCAGAATCTATGTATGCCAGCATCGACCTCGTTGCAGACAAACTGGCCAGACAGGTTAAAAAATTCAAAGACAAAAACTTAGGTAAATCAAAACTTGATTCTATCAGAACTGCACAATTAGAAGAAGATGTTGAGGAAGCTGAATCTTCTGCAGAATAATAGATTTGTAAAAGTAAAAAACCTCTCTTATAAAAGAGAGGTTTTTTAGTGCTTATTTTTTGACCATATCTTTGTATAACAGGTCTCTTTTCTTTTTCATTTCAGGATTCATCATATATTCTTCATATTTATAATGAGATTCTATCCAGCCGTTTGGAGAGATTTCAATGATTCTATCAGCAACTGTTTGTATAAACTGATGATCTTGAGACGTAAACAGCACTGTGCCGTTAAAATCAATCAACGAGTTATTCAAAGCGGTAATAGCTTCCAAATCAAGGTGGTTTGTCGGTTCATCAAAAATCAACACGTTGGCTTCTGCAATCATCATTTTAGCCAGCATGCAGCGAACCTTTTCTCCACCGGAGAGAACGTTTGCACTTTTTTCAGATTCTTCACCGGAGAAAAGCATTCTGCCAAGATACCCTCTGATAAAACTTATGTGCTGCTCCTCAGAGTACTGGCGAAGCCAATCAATAAGGCTTAGTTTTGTATCAAAATAGGCATTGTTATCTTTTGGGAAGTAAGACTTTGTTGCTGTCACACCCCATTCAACCTTGCCAGAATCAGGCTCAAGCTCACCTGCAAGAATTTGAAACAGTGTTGTGATAATAAGCGGGTCTTTGCTTAGAAAAGCGATTTTGTCACCTTTATACACATCCATGGAAAAATTCTTTAAAAGCAGCTCTCCATCTACTGTTTTGTTGAGTTTTTCAACGTGCAAAACATCTTTACCCGGCATTTTTTGATAATTAAAACGAATGCGGGGGAATTTTCGAGATGAAGGTTTGATATCTTCCAGTGTCAACTTATCAAGCATATTTTTTCTTGAAGTTGCCTGAGCAGCTTTTGAAGCATTGGCGGAGAATCTTGCAATAAATGATTTTAATTCTTCCATTTTTTCTTCGGTTTTCTTGTTTTGCTCTTCTTTTTGCTTTTGTATCAGCTGGCTTGCCTGTGCCCAGAACGAATAGTTGCCTGTATAAAGCTGGATATTCTGGTAATCAATATCTGCAATGTGCGTACAAACATTATCAAGAAAGTTTCTATCGTGAGAAACAACAATAACCGTATTTTGAAAATTAATCAAAAATTCTTCCAGCCATTTGATAGTGGTAATATCAAGGTGGTTTGTCGGTTCGTCCAGAAGCAAAATATCAGGATTGCCGAACAATGCCTGTGCCAAAAGGACCCTAACTTTTTCACTGCCTGTAAGCTCGCTCATCAGCTGGTAATGTTTTGCATCTTCAATACCTAAATCGCTCAACAAAGAAGCAGCCTGAGACTCTGCCTGCCATCCGTCCAGCTCCGCAAATTCTGTTTCCAGCTCCGACACCTTCATTCCGTCTTCGTCGTTGAAATCGGGTTTTGCATAAAGCGCCTCTTTTTCTTTCATTACATCATAGAGTCTTTTATGGCCCATAATAACAGTTTCTATTACGGGAAATTCGTCATAAGCAAAGTGGTTTTGTTTGAGCACGGCAATTCTCATACCCTTCTGGATATGAACTTCTCCTGAGGTAGGTTCAACATCGCCTGCAATTACTCTTAACAGAGTTGATTTACCTGCACCGTTAGCACCGATTACGCCGTAGCAATGACCCGGTACAAATTTTATGTTTACGTTTTCAAAAAGAGTCTGCGAGCCGAATCGTACTGTCAATTTACTTGTTGTTATCATAATTTCGGTTTCCTGTGTATCGTAAATAGGTAATAATCCTATTTTTGCATAAATACACAGGAAATCAAAAAGACTGAAAACATTTTGTAACTAAACAATAGATTTCATAGTATTAACTATGTTTTCTACAGTAAAGCCGAATTTTTCAAACAGAACTTTTGCCGGAGCAGAAGCGCCAAACGTATCCATTGTAATGGTCTTGCCGTCTAGACCGGCATATTTGCCCCAGCCAAAAGAGGACAAAGCTTCCACAACAAGGCGTTTTCTTACATTATCAGGAAGCACGCTCTGTTTGTATTCCTCAGGCTGCATGTCAAAAAGCTCTACAGAAGGCATACTAACAACTCTTACGTCAATATTGTCTTTTAACAGCTCTTCTCTTGCTTTTATCGCAAGCTCCACTTCAGAGCCTGTTGCAATGATAATTCCATCCGGCATATTTTTTGTTTCTTTTTCTATAATATACCCGCCTTTGAGCGCTGCATCTTTGTTGGAGCTGCGGCATTTTGAAATATTCTGCCTTGTCAAAACAAGCCCCACAGGAGTTTTTTTGCTGGTAAGAGCAATGTACCATCCAGCAGCAGTTTCTGTAGCATCAGCCGGACGATAAGTAATAAAGTTAGGCATAGAACGAAGCATTGCAAGCTGTTCAACAGGCTGGTGCGTAGGCCCGTCTTCGCCAACACCTATGCTATCGTGCGTAAACACATATGTCACAGGAAGCTCCATCAGGGAGGAAAGCCTTGCCATTGGTTTTAAGTAATCACTAAACACAAAGAATGTAGCAACATATGTTTTCAAACCGCCATAAAGAGCCATACCGTTAGCCACAGCAGCCATTGCCTGTTCTCTTACGCCAAAATGAATGTTTCTGCCTGAATAGTTTTGTGAGCACAAGTCGCCTTCGTCTTTAAGATAAGTTTTATTTGAAGGGCCTAAATCAGCACTGCCGCCAAGCAAGTTTGGTATCAACGATTTTACTTTATTTAATATATTACCGGAAGTACTTCTTGTTGCCTCGGGTTTATCTTCGCAAGCCCAAAAATCCGCATTGTTAAAGAGAGTATCTTCATCAATTTCGCAGTGGTATTTGTCCCATAGGTTTTTCATTTCGGGATATTTTATGCAGTATTTTTCAAATAACTTGTTCCATTCGTCTTCTTTTTTAGCTTTTTCATCTGCAATTTTTTTACAGTTTTCGTAAACATCTTCGCTAACAAAAAAGGGTTCATCGTATTCCCAGCAAAGCGTTTTTCTAAGCTCGGCCACATTATCAACGCCGAGAGGCTCTCCATGAGAGTTTGCCTTGCCCTGTTTTGCCGGGCAGCCGTATCCGATTTGAGTTTTTACTGTAATAAATGAAGGTTTATCCTTTTGTGCTTTTGCCTCTTCAATAGCTTTGCCGATTTTTTCAAGGTCGTTGCCGTCTTCTACGGTAATTGTATGGAAACCAAAAGACTGCATACGTTTTTCTACATTTTCCGTAAACGTAAGGTCGGTGGAGCCTTCGATAGTGATTTTGTTACTGTCATAAATTACAATAAGCTTATTTAATTTTAAACAGCCGGCAATAGAAAAAGCTTCTGACGACAAGCCTTCCATCATACAACCGTCTCCGCCGAGCACATAAGTATAATTGTCTACAATCGGAAAGTCAGGTCTATTAAAAACAGATGCAAGATGAACCTCGGCCATAGCCATACCCACAGCCATACCCATGCCTGCCCCGAGCGGTCCTGTAGTAGCTTCAACAAACGGTGTATGAGCATATTCCGGATGCCCAGGAGTTTTAGAGCCCCATTGTCTGAAATTTTTAATATCATCTATAGTCAAACCGCAGCCAAATAAATGATTCAACGCATACAAAAGTGCAGAACCATGTCCTGCGGACAAAATAAATCGGTCTCTGTTCAGCCATGAAGGGTTTTGATAGTTAAAATTGAGATATTTGCTAAACAGTTCATAAGCCATAGGTGCAGCGCCCAACGGTAAACCCGGATGTCCTGAATTAGCTTTTTGAATTGCGTCTGCTGCCAGAATGCGTATTGCATTGACAGTTTTTTGTTCGATAGTTGTCATTTTTTCCCCTTCTAAAAGTGTATAGTATCTCGATTTTAACTATTTATAATAATAGCATTTTTTTGAAAATAACACTATAACCTTTTATTTAAAATGAAACCAATTAATTTTAGATGTAAAAATTACAGCCAGAAGAAAATATGTAAAAATCGACAATATTAAAAGATGCAGTATTCTTGTAAAATCAACATAACCAAAAGTAAAACCAGTTTGCGCTTTGGAGAAAATATCACGGATTTCGCTCTCATCTTTTGCATTTGTCAAATCTTCCAAAAGATAAAATAGTTTATCATAATACACTTGTGATTTACCCTCATATTTTAAACGTATTATTGTTTTGTCTTTTGTATATATGACGGGATAATAATATTTCAGACTCATCCTTGCTGTAGCTATTTCATATTTGTCTTTGTAGACTTTTTCTATTGCATCAAAAGCAATTCTTTTTTCAAGAGGTTTTACATAAATGCCATCTTCGCTGATTTCTATACTTTGAGGAGCTCTGTATGCTCTTAAAAGCGGTTTTGTATTTATGAAAACCACCAATCCGAAAAAGATAGAAATAATCATAAGAAAAAAGTTAAAAGTGATTACAGATAGCACGACGAAAACAGCGTAATTAAGTATTATCAATATATTCACAAGAATTGCAAAAACGATTTTTTTCCTGCTTTCCTCAAATTTTAAAAGCATGTACTACCTTTCTATAACAAATACAGCTTCTTCGCAAAACAGGTTTGTCAGAATCCTGTTAATAGGAGAGGGGCTGATTTTTCCGCGCTTTATGTAAACAGATTTTGTAATTTTGATATTTCTTTCCTTGCAAAAATCAAAGAAATCTTCGATTGTCAAAAGGTGGATATTCGGTGTGTCATACCATGAAAAAGGCAGCATTTTTGATTTTGGCATTCTGCCGTTAAAAAACAAATAAAACCTTACCCTCCAGTAGCCAAAATTCGGAAAACTCACAACTACTTTTTTACCTACACGAAGCATTTCTTCTATTACATAATCAGGCTTTTCAGTAGATTGAAGTGTCTGATTTAAAATTACATAATCATACTCGTTGTCGCAAAACTCCTTCAACCCCTCATCAATATCGCCCTGTACAATAGAAAGCCCTTTTTGAATGGACGCAATCACATTGTTCTGGTTAATTTCAATACCGGAACCGGTACATTGTTTTTGTACGGTCAGCATTTTTAAAAGGTCGCCTTCTCCGCAGCCTAAATCAAGCACCCTGGACTTTGGTTCTATGCATTCCGTAATAACCGAATAGTTTAAATGAAGGGAGTCTTTTGCGCTACTCATTTATTTCTCCTTTAGAAAGAAAACTTTTTACGATTTTTGTCTGGGTCTCAAACTCTAATAAAAACGCATCATGCCCGCAAGGGGATTCTATCTCGCAGAAAGATACGTCTTTTCCGGCTTTGATTAGAGCCTGCACAATTTCTTTTGACTGCGATGTCGGAAACAACCAATCGGTTGTAAAAGACATGACAAGAAACCTTGCATTTGTTTTTTCAAACGCTTCTTTTAAAGACCCGTGTTTTTGTGCAAGGTCAAAGTAATCAACAGCTTTTGTAATATACAGATAGCTGTTTGCATCAAACCTGTCTACAAAAACCTGCCCCTGATGCTCCAGATAGCTTTCTACCTGAAAATCTATATTAAAATCAAAATTGGGCTTGTCTTTATCTTGAAAACGTCGTCCAAACTTTTTATGCATAGATTCTTCACAAAGATAAGTAATGTGCCCGACCATTCTTGCAATAGCAAGGCCTCTTTCCGGCTGATTTTCTTTACCGTAATAATTTCCGTTATTAAAATACGGGTCTGAAAGAATAGCGTTTCGGCCTACAGCATTAAAAGCTATGCCCTGTGCAGTCAATCTACTTGTAGACGCAATAATAATAACAGCCTCCACCATATCGCTGTGAGCAATAGACCATTCAAGCGCCTGCATTCCTCCCATTGAACCGCCCGCAACAATAAGCTTTTTTACCCCTAAGTAATCTACAAGTTTTTTTTGAACCTTAACTGCATCTTCTATAGTAATAACAGGAAAATCCAGACCGTATGGTTTACCCGTGTCAGGATTAATTGAGCACGGGCCTGTAGTTCCCGAACACCCGCCAAGCATATTGGATGAAATGACAAAATACTTGTCTGTATCAAAAGCCTTGCCGGGGCCGACCATATCATCCCACCAGCCCGGTTTTTTATCATCTTCACTGTGATATCCTGCAGCATGAGCGTCGCCTGTCAGTGCATGCAGTAGCAAAATTGCATTATCCTTCTGGTCATTTAAAACCCCATAGGTTTCGTAAGCCACCTGGACAGGTCCAAATTGCTCACCTGACTCTAAGCAAATTTTGTCTTGTATTGTAAAATATTTTGTCACCGTAATACCTACGGAGTGTGTGGTTTCATTTTTATGCACAACAGAGTCCCCTATCAGTTCTGAAATTAATGATATCACAAAGTTTAGTACATAACGGTTTCATCAAAAAAAAAGATTGTACTTTTTTACGACACACAATTATACATTGGTCTATTTTATATTTCGAAAAAGGACTTTACACTGACAATGGATATCTTAGAGAGGAAATATTTATGCTGACTGAAAGATATGTTGACGGCGTAAACCAGCGCCATCAAACAGAATTTAACAATATAAGCAAAGACATCCTGCCCTGGCTGGAAGATGTCGCAGCTGAAAACAACTGCAAAATAGAACGCAAAGAATGGAAAAGCAAATACAACAGTTATGTAATATATGACTACGAGCCATTTTGCTCTGACGGATTTGAGATAAATCTTGTTGTCTCTTCATTCAGCCGTGAACACCTTGATTTTCTCAAATACCTTTACGAAAACAAAATAAACACAATAGAATATCTCAACAACTGTGTTATAAATTAAGAAATCATTGCGCAAAAAGGCTCAAAGCCTTTTTGCCGTATTCGGGGCTATTTTAAAAGAATAGCATCTTCTCTGAGCTGGATTGTAAATGGCGAGTCTTTAGGAATAGTAATTGATTTTCCCTTGTAGAATATTGCAAGAACAGGTGAAGTAACAAAATTAACCGCCCATACAACAGTGCCTGTAAGCAGTGAAAACGGGGTTAAAATAATCTCTACACCGCTGTCATTTTTTGCAAGGTTACAGGTAACACGCCACATTTTTTTAAAATATCTGTTACCGGGCTTCATTGCCTTGGGTATGCTCTGGAAGTATTGTCTTTTACCTTTTATATTGTTTAAAAATATACGCTTGCCGTTTGCAACACTGACTTTTGCATCTATTTCATAGGCTTTGCCTTTATAAATCATCTGGTCAACGTTTATAACTATCAACCCTCCGTTGCCTGTAATGTTAGGAGGATGAGAGTCTGAAATTTTGCCTTTAAATATTGTTCCTGATGGTATTGTAATGTAAGTTGATGTTTCAGGATAAACACTCACAAAGCTTATTCTTGTTCCTTCAGGTGTTTTATCAGATATTGTCTGCTGAAGACGGACTTTAAACTTTTTGCCTTTTGGAACAACATAAGAGTTTTTCAAATTATTTTTATAATAACTGTTGTTGGCTGTGTTAACAGGTTTTTGCGGAATAACAGCCGGCTGGGTCACAACTGTTGACGGAGGGGTCGATGGCTGCTTGGAGACAGGTTTTGTTGTTTGCGATACATTGTTTTTTTGCACTGTGGAAGGTGCTGGTGTTGTTGTGGAAACAGTTTCTTTTGGGGCAACCTGTGCCGGTGTGGATGACGGTGCAAATGCATCTATTCCGTCAGGAGGCATTACAGAATCAAAATCCGGAAGAGCAGGCAAATCCGGCAACTCATCTTTGGCAAAAGAAAATGGACATTGCACAAACAAAAAGCCGGTTATTATAAAAAATATCAAAATCTTCTTCATCAAAAGCTTTTTCATATTTTAATATTAAACCGACTTTTTATTATTTGAATCCGTAATTAATACGAGATTATATTCTGTTTTGCCATACACCGCCGTTACGGTTTGCAATACCGTCGTAGCAAGACCAGAATCTAAAAATACCTGTTAAACCCAGCAAAGCGTGTGTAACAACTTTGTCTGTTTTTTGATCATTAACCATTTGTCCGATACCGGGCCAAATAATCAATGAAGCCAAACCACCGGCAATAGATTTTCCTGTAACCTGTCTGTCAACACCGTGTGTTCCTGCAAATGCAGCAGGTGCAGACATTGATACCATAGCGGCAAGCAAAGCAACAGTCATAAATTTTTTCATATAATTACCTCCTAACTTATCCATTTAGAAAAAAATTTTTTTAATAAAGCTTTTTTCTTTTAACACCATATTAATATAAATGCGTCCGAAAATATAGTTTGTGACTACATCTTTTACAAATGTAAACGGATTTTTTATATAAGAAAGTCTCACAAAAATATTCTTAAGAGTATATGTCTGTTGCCACAGTGTTTTAAAGATAGACTCCAGCTCTTGAGCAGTCATATTAACAGGCACAAAAACGCAATTTTGGCAGTCGTATAGATTCCAATCATCCTCCACAATACGGCCTTGAGATTTCATCTTTTCATAATATTCAGTTCCGGGATATGGTGTGTTGATAGTGTAGCGGACATAGTCAATATGTGCTTCTTTTACAAAATCAGCTGTGCTCAACAGGGATTCTTTTGTATCAGAATCAAGCCCCAGAACAAAACTGCCTGTAATCTTTATTTTTCTTTTATGCAGCTGCTTTATGCATTCTTTATAGTCATCAACTCTATTAAAACCTTTATTAATACCTTTTACAGAATCTTGATTGATAGATTCAAAACCTATAAGTATTTCTTCACAGCCTGATTGCTGCATCAAATCAAGAAGTTCTTCGTTTTTACAAACAGAAATTGTCAAAGGCGCAAACCATCTTTTTTTAAGAGGTATGAGTTTTTGGCATAATTTCTTAAGATAGTTTTCATCTTTAGCCAGATTAGGGTCAATAAACTCTATGTAATCATCTTCTATAAGCTTGATTTCCGAAATTACATCATCTACCGGCCTTTGGTGATAGCCTCCGCACACATAAGGTTGAACACAAAATCCGCAGCGGTTTGTGCAGCCGAATGTAGCATAAACCATATTTAGCTCACACCCCAAAAAGCTTTTGTCTTCATAAATTTTACGCTGGGGAAAAACAAGGTTTGAATAGGACATATCCGGATTTTGTTCATAAAACGGCTTCAGAGCTCCGTTTTTAAAATCATTTATCAATTGAGGCAGTGTTTCATCTGCCAACCCTTTTACGACAGCATCGCAGTGTTCTTTTACCTCCTTCGGATTTAAAGTGGCGTGCACACCGCCAATAAACACAGGGATTCCCTGTTGGCGAAAATAATCCGCATAGGCATAAGCTTTGTTTATACAAGGTGTGATGGCAGAAATACCGATTAAATCAGCCTTTATATTTTCTTTTTTGACAGTCTCTACAGTCTCGTCATAAATTTCAACTTCTATTTCCGGAAAAGAGTGTTTGATAATCCCGTACAAAGTCCCCAGAGTAAGAGAATCAGGCATATATTTAAAGATAAAAGAACGGTTTTTGAAACCATACACGTTACCTTTTACCATTATCAATGCAATTTTCATAACTTCCTTTTGTAAACTTATATTAACCTGACTTTTCTCTCTAAAATTCAATTATATCAAGGTTTTTTAGAAAAGTAAAAAAATTTATATATAAAAAGCCTAAACTTATAAAAAAAATTGCCGATAAAGATATTAACAGGGAAAAGGCAATAACAATGACAGACAACGTAAGATTTAATCCTTTTACCGGACAGGCATTCAGCTCCGGAGAAATTAAAAAACTCGACACCAACAATGACGGGGCAATCTCTTCTGATGAATTGTGGTCCAACATAAATTTTGTTTCCGGCTATCAGGAGCAAGATACAGAAGGTGAAGTCCAAATCGGTGACAACTTTGAAAACAGCGACAAAAGCAAAGAGGAAAGCGCAATTAAAACGTTTGGAAAAGGCTCGCTTTCTATAGCAGAAGGTGTTGTTGATCCGGCGCTGGGTGTTTTAAAAGGCGGCGGAAATGTTGTCGCAGGCATTGGCGGAGCAGTTGCAGAAACAGCAAAGGGTGCTGTAAACGGTTCCAAAAGTTTTTGGAGTGGCGCAACCAGCCTTGTTACAAATAATGTGTCCGGTATTTGGGGCGGCGTGTCAGGCTTTTTCTCAGGTATGTGGGGAGGTTTTACAAACCTTTTCAGAGGAAATATTTTTAAAGGTATAGGCAGTATATTTGGTGGAGCCGCAAAGTTAATTTACAAACCTATAGTCGGAATAGGTAAAGGCATATTCAACTTTGCCAAAGGATGTTTTGGCCTTGTAGGCAACATTGGCAAAGGCATAGTTAACGGTATCGGAAAAGCAGCCAAAGGCGTTGGAAAAGCGGTTAAATCAATAGGCAACGGAGTTGTTAAAGGCGTTAAAGCTATAGGCAAAGGCATTGCCAATGTGGGCAAGGCCATAGGTAAAGGTATTAAAAAAATATTTAAAGGATGGTAGATAGCAAAAAAATTTATGTTTGTGTTTTACTGCTATTATGATTGATGCAATTTTTATGGGGACGTCAGGATTGCACGGGATAAAACCTTATCACGCGCAGATTTCACCGTCTTTAAAAACACAAAAGAACACAAACACGAGCATGCCTTTAAACAAATTTTTGATGTTTGATACAAACAGGGCCATGCTCAACAGGTCTTTGATTTCGTTTAAAGGATACTACGGAGACAGTCAACCGTTAAAAAAACTTTTTTGGATTTCAACAGGCAGAAATGACGTTTATGAAGACAACTGGACAAAAGAGCATTTATATCAGGTAGGAAACAAAAAATGGGTAAATGCCCACCCTGCAGAACTTTTGAAAAGGACTCCCGAACAGGTGCTTCAATCACTATGCACTTTAACCAAGCCTAATAACCAGTATCCGGGGATTCCGCCTTATATCCCCTCACCGAATTTTGGCGACAAATGGGGCAGACAGGCGAATTATATTGAAATTAACCCTCGTGTTGTTGCAAAATACGACGGCAACAGAGTTACCGAAGGGCTGCTGGGTGTAATGAAACTGCTCCCTGCAATACCAACATCACCAAACTCTTTTGCCAACTGTATTGTACTGTCACAATTGTATCCGGCCATTTATGGTGATGGTTATAAAGATGCCGGTTCACTCTATTGCGCAAATCTTCATGCAGGAATCAGCCAAACTTTGACTTGTGACGGGTTATACGGAAAAATGGGTGCTGACGAACAGGTTAAGGCGTTTAATGACATGGCCCACATGTTAGGTTTTAAAACCGGTTTTCGTATGCCTTTGTCTGCTGATCAGTTAAAGGTCCAAGGCGGAAGATTCAACTGGTATGATCACGAAAAAGCATTTATTGACGCTTGCGTATGGGGAATAGAGCTTGGTTTTGATTCAATATATTTTGACAGCGGAAAACATATAACGGATAAAGACGGTTATTGCGGTATAGGAGAATTGCCAAATAAAGCACAAATGGCTTATATCCTGTACAAAATAAGAGAACAAACCGGACGCAATGATATCTCTTTTGTGGGAGAAAAGTGCAATGACAGTTACGAATATAAAGAAATGGGCTTGACCGCAGGCACAGACTGGGGCAAGGCCGATGATATTAACAGTGTAAAATGGGAATCCAGAAAACAAAAAGCCTCAAGAGAATACGCAGCAGGTCCGGAAGTGTCAAATGACAATGACTACGGCGCAGCAGAATTTGGTACAAGATTGAACAGAATTAATTCTTGTCTGTACGGATACGACAATATTGCAGACAAACTTCCATCTTATATGCAAATGCACGATATATTCCCGCTATCACCATATTCAAACACACATGAGCTGATGATGCACACAAAAGAAATGCAAGGCTCAAATGCCTGGACAGAATGTGAACGCCACTGGGACGGTGCATTCAACACCTCAGATGCTGCATCAAATTACCGCAATGATGTTTATCATATTTTTGAAAATGTAATCAGATGTTACGGCTAAACATCTATTGAAGATTTCCATAATCCGGTTTTGAAAAAACATTAATTCTGTTAAGCGGCCAAAAAAGGAATATTGCTTTGCCGATAAATCTTTCTTTTGGAAGAAATCCCCAGAATCTTGAATCCTGAGAGTTGCCGCGGTTGTCGCCCATCATAAAATAATTTCCAGAAGGTATTTTCATAGGACCGCAAAACATTTCACTGCTGCAGGGTATATAGTCATCAGGACTCATTATATAGGTTTCTTTAAGAGGTTTGTCATTGATATAAACCTGAAAACGGCCATCCACAAATTCTTTAACTTCGAGCTTGTCGCCGGGCACACCAACTACCCTTTTTATATATGCAACATCTTTGCAGAAAAAGCCTGTTAATCTTTGTATAATGGAGAGTGCATCTGTTTTTATTTCTTCTTCCGGCGGGTAAAAGACCATTATATCACCGCGTTTTGGTGTAGAATAGAATCTCGAGAATCTTTCCACAAAAATTCTGTCGCCTTCAATCAGAGTAGGGCGCATAGAGGCAGATGGAATCCATCTTATTTCTCCTACAAAAAATCTTATTAAAACAACCATAACAACAACAAAAACAACTGTTTCGATTGTCTCTTTGAGTGCTGCAATAAATTTTTCTTTAGGCGTTTGCGTTGTTTTTTCAGGCTGCGCCTTTTCTTGTTCTTTTCTATCCATTATCTTCTTTTCATTTGTTTGCATAAAGATTACATAAATCCATAATTGCTCTTTTATATAAATTATCCTCAAGAAAAGATATATTTTCAATAGCCGAGTTCAGGTAATATTTTGCAAGTTGTTTTGTTTTTTCTAAAGCATCCGTGTTTTTTAATTGTTTCAAAACCTGTGCAGGATTGTTTAGTGAACGTGTGCTATCTTTGTATTTATCCCGGACATAGTAAATCAAAGGTGCACTGTAATCACCGTTTTGTATATCTTCATTAATTTTTTCGGGATTATCAAAATTTTCTAAATCATTAATAATTTGAAAAGCAGTGCCAAAATTAAGAGCAAAACTTTTTACATGGTCAAGATTCGGTATTTCAGGGCTAATTGCATAATATGATGAAACAATGCCGGCTTCAAAAAGTCTTGCTGTTTTATCTTTAGATTTTTCAAGATATTGTTCAATACTCAATATCTTGAACCTGTTAAAGTACTGCTTAATTTCACCGAGTATCATTCGAGAAACCGAATCGGAATAGATTTTTCTGATTCTTTCGTCCTTTGTATCAGCAAGAATCTTGAGCACCTCTGCAAGAAGGTAATCACCGCACAAAACCGCCAGCTTACTGTCATAATCAAAATTGATTGTTTTTTTGCCACGCCTCATGATAGAACAGTCAATTATGTCATCATGAATAAGTGTGGCATTGTGGATAATCTCTGTTGCAGCGGCAATTTTCAAACAAAAATCATCTATTTCTTTATTCAAAGCTTTTACAAAAAGAAATATCAGAACACAACGTATTCTTTTACCCTTATGCGCAAAAAACTCGTTAATGATTGGAAGGATTTCATTATGCTCATCTTGTTTTTTTGAAAAATAAGAAGCAATTTGAAAATCCAACTTTTCCAAATCACTGTTTACAAGAGATGTTATAGCTTTGTATTCTTCGTTAAATGACAAAATGATTCCTCTTTTTGTCTATTATATAACAATGATTACAACTTGTCCTGATTTTCTGCGAGGGGCCCGGCCGGGTCGATTTTGCTTTTCCATGCTTGTATTATTCTATTTTCAATTGTTTTAATATCATTTTGCGAGTATTTTTCATAATTTCTTGGCATATGGATATAGCTCCATGCTGCTCGTATATGTTCTTCATTATCAATAGGATATTTTTTATTGACAGGGTCTGCAAAATCAACATTCCCATACTCGTGCAAACCTCTTTCGGGATATACGTCATCTCTTTTTTCCACAATTATTCTCCTTTTATACTGTTCAAAAATCAGTAGTATTATGTGGAGTTTAATTTATAAAAAAATAAAAAACATTCCCTGATTGTACTATCGATTAAGCTTTAGCTGTTTTAATAATATCATTATTAATTGAAGACACTACTCTGCCCCATCCGCCGTTCATTCCTTTGGGGTCATTTTTAGCCCCTATCGGACAGTATTTTTCGTGTACCTGTGAAATGGTTTTTAAGCCTTCATTTATATAATTTCTTCTTAAATTGCTTGCCATTGATTCAAGACAGTCATCTACGCTGTCAAATTTCGCCAACTTTGTATAATTGCTTGATGCAGTCATTACACCGCCTACATTATTCAAATTAACAGCAGCATTACTTTTCCCATGTCCGCTTTCATTCATTGCAATCGCTGCAAGCACGGATGCGCTTACTCCGTATTTTTCTTGCAATTCCATAAGTTTTTTACCTTTTCCTGCTAGTTTGCCCTCAAGGTGTTTATCAATATCTTCTGCGCTACCTTCAAATTTTTGAGAAATATCATATGTATAATTGCCATAGTTTTTGTTTTTAGCAATATTTGCTGATGGTGTAAAGGTATCTGTTGAAAGGTCAAAATCTGCATTTAAAGCGGGTGTAAACAGTGATGTGTCACACAATTTTGTAAATGCAGAAATAAAATCATCTATATAATTTTGAGAAAATCCAAAGTCAAGCGGTGGCACAATTGAGTAATTGGACATTGCAGGCATCTGCAAAAAGCCTGTTTCCAACGGATTAGACATAAATCCAAAATTCATATTTTCATAAAATCCAAATGGATTAATTCCCGTCATAATTCCCTCAATAAATCTCTTATATATATAAAAACATTTTTTGAGAAAAAATTGCTTATATAAAAATTATTTTTTCAAATTTCCATTCAAATAAGAATCTAACTCTTTAATTGTATTTCTAACTGCGCGCAAAATTCTGTGAGAAGGAGGCAGGGCCTCGGTTTTGTCTTGCGGGTTTATTGTAACAATCACAGGTTTTTCATTGATTTTAACGGGTTCATCGTGTATCAATTCCAAAAAGTCGTAAATTTTTTCCATAACAGGATTTTCTCTTGAAAATATATTGATACTGACTTTAGACGGTTCTTTTTTAACAGGGTCAATTGTAACTTCTATGTTTTTTCTTTTGGCGTATTTTCCCAGAGTTTCTTTGATGCCGTTAACATATTCAAAGGTATCTTTATCAAGATTTCGTGAGATTTTTACATATTTGTTGTAATCTACGGTCGGCTGCTTTGGAGACAAAGATGACATAAGCCTTGTGAATGTTGAATTTACGGCAGCAAATTTTCTTAATTTTGATATATTTGATACAGACATACGCTAACTTTCTAATTCTTGTCGGGATTAGATTATACTGCGACTATACATATTTGTAAAACATTAAATTTCCTGCGCAAGCTTGTCGGCAAGAGGAGTTTTTAGCGTACCGTTGAGGGATTTGTCTATTTCTTTGAGTTTTTTAGAAATAATTTCCATCTCGTCTGTCCATACAAAATTGTCCAGCACATACTTTTCACCTGTTGCAAAATCTTTTGACAATTGAACACGTATGATTTCAGCAAGCATTTTTTGTGCTGTAGGAACCATTTTATCCATATCAATTTCAAGCACACCATCTTCATTTAGCCATACAGCTTTATTTTCGAGAAAATATTTTGACTGCATAACTGTCCTGACTCTATGAGCCTGTGATAGGTTTGGTTTTGCTTTAAGAAAGTTGTCTGCAGCATATGTCACAAGAATTTGTTTTTTTTCTTCAGGTGAGTACATACCAAGCTCAACAAGCACATCTAAAAGCGCAAGAGAACCCATGTCAGCTTTGTTTTCTTCGATTATGTTTTTATATTTTCCAAGGGCTTCTGTTCCGGACTTTGGCCCCAGTGAGTGAACGTTTTCATGGCCTATTGTAAACCAGTGGTCGGCTTCCTGGTTGTAATATTGATGAAGCTCTTTGCAAAGTGTTGCATCAAGGCGTTTTTGCCTTTTTATTTTTGCTTCGGGACTTGTAGAAATCCTTATCTGACGGTGGTAAACATTTCTTCTTCCACCGCCGATTTTAAGTGAAGGTTTATCGTTATTCGGAAGGTTTTGGGCAAGAGTTATACCGCCTCTGTATGTTCCTTCATCACCTCTGAGTGTAACAATATCAACATCAACCATTGTTTGTTTTTCGTCATCGCCATGGCCTATATTTTGTTCATATTCATCTTTATATGGCATATGCTGTGCAAGAACCGGCATATATTTTTTTATTTCCAGCAGTTTGGCAGTTCCTTCTTTGTTTACTATACCTACTCTTATGCCTATAGAGTCTTTGGAGATAGGTTCTATGCCGTTTTCCTCCAGCAGTTTGTTGAGTTCTTCGTTTTCAACAACAGTTCCTGTCATTTCGTCAGCATACTGTTCTCTCGAAATTGTGAATTCCAAAGGAGTATCTTGAAGCTCTGCCCATTTTTTATCGGCATAAGCGTCATTTTTGGGGTTATTTTCACAAAGAGCAATGGCTTGCAATTTCAAATATTTATTAAAATCTTCATTAGTAGACACTTCTGCAGCTGCTTCAAGTTCATCTGCTATGTAAGAAAACTCTTTTGCAAAATATTCGGTATAATCAATACCTTTGAGTTTTTGTCCGTCTCTTACAACCATGGAACGCTGATTCAAGATATTTTTTACTTCTTGTATTTCACCGTCTTTTATCATTTTTAAAAGTATTGTATGAAACTCTTCTTTAGTCAGGTCAGCAGGATAAAAGCCTTTGCCGGGAAGCTCGTTTTCACCTTTGGCAAGAAAAATTTTATTAGCCTCTGAATCTACAGCATTCATCCCTATCTGGGCATTGAAAAGAGCAAGAGTCATTTTGGCATCTTCGTTGCCGTTATTTACTTCTCTTTCCAAATATGCTTTGAATGCAAGGTTTTTAGGATTGTCCTGTTTCATAAAAACTTCATCAATAGCTTTTGCGGCTTTTACAAGGTGCACAAGCGCTTTTTTATCTCCATCAGCAAGTGCCTCATATTCTTTTGCATCTTCTTTTAGCATTTCTTTAGGAATGAGGCAGTCTTTACTTGTTCTTTTCACAAGCTCATCATGCGAAAGATTCAGCTCAAAATTTAATTCGTTGGTTAAATCATTAGTCATATTTATAAACTCCTGTTAATTATTTATCAAAAATGCGTATCTATCGTTTTTGTACTGCAAAAAATCACTTTTAACAATCCCTTTTTCTTCGTATTTTATTTTTAGACTATCAAGCAGCTTTTTTTGTGCAGCAGCCTCTGATTCGCCCTGATTAATTATAAGCATCTGACCGTTAAGGTTTAAAAGAGACATTGCATGCTCTAACAGCTCTTGAGGCATAAAGCACGCCATTGGCAGCCCCCATTTTATATGAGGTTCTTTTAAAACAAAAGGCAAAAACCAGACAATAAAATCATACCTGTCTTTGATATTCAAAAGATTTGATGCAATATATCTTGTGTTTTTGAGCCCTCTTGTGTAAAACTTTGCTGTTTCATAACGTGAATAAAAATTGCTATACAACCTGTATGCATCTATCTCGACTCCGTCAAGCGAAAAACCGGAACAAAAAGAATCAAAAAAAGAATACTCACCTTTTGCATAAAACCAGTTTTTAGAGCCAATATCAAGAATTTTTGGATTGACGTATATTTTCTTTACAAAGCATTTATCAAGAATATCAAATGTATAAAGGTTTTCCAGATAGTTTCTGTAAAGAATTTTTTCATCAGTTTCAACAAAATTTTTGCGTGAAAATTTTGTATTGCTTCTTATCCAAAAATCTATATTATTTTTTATATTTTCAAACATAAATTAATTATACAGCACAATCAAAACAGCACCCGCTATCATGATAAGAGAGCCCATAGTTTTTTTAAAAATTTCTTTTTCCGCAAAAATTCTGTGCCCCAATACAACACTGACAACAGCACTAAGCTGAAACAATGCCAGTGCATAAGCAACGTTCATTCTTTCAAATATATAGTTTGTAGTGTATTGCATAATCCCCACACATATCGCAATACTGATAAAAAATGCTCCATTTCTTGTTGATAGCACATCTTTTATTTTTGAAACATTAATATCTTCAAACTTAAGCAAAAATATAGAGAATAATGCCCCGAAAAAACACCACGCTACAAAAACATCCCACACAGATGATAGCAGAATCATTTTTTTGATAAAAACAGCTTCTATTGAACAAAAGAACAATGCCAAAAACCGGTATTGTATTTCTTTGTTTTTGAGCAAAGCAAGAGTAAAACGCTCACCCATTGTATCAAGCACAAAATAGCTGCCCCATACAATTAGTATTATGCCAATAATACCAGCAAAACCGGGCATTTCTCTTAATACAATCATTGCAATAAAAAGTCCGAGTACTGCCTTATAAGAATTTATAGGCCCCAAAACAGAAAGCTCTCCTTTTTTAAGAGCTTTCACCATAAATCCATTGCCAAGTGCCCCCAAAAGCCCTACTATCAGCCCGTAATAATAAAAACTTGAAGGAGGATGAGGTCTGCCGTAAACCGACATAAGCGGAATACATAAAAGACTAAGCATAGTATAAGACACAGCTACAATAACAACAGCATTACAGCCTTTCATTGTTAATTTTTTTTGATAAACATACCCCATACTTACAGAGAAAATTCTCAAAAATACAGCACCTATTAAAAGAATTAAAGATAAAATTGTTTCTTCCTTTTCACATTCTTCTTCCGACAGTCAGATTTATATTATTATAATAAAAAATAAAAACAATTGCCCACCCGGGCATAAAATTAAATATAGGCAAAAGCCGTTTTTTGAAGTAAAATAATTATTATGAAAAAGTTCTTGGCAACAGTGTTGGTTTTATTGTCAGCTACACAGGCTGTATCTGCTTTGCCTGCAGATACTAAAGACTGGGTGTGCAATCCTAACCATGTTTCAGTCTCCGCCGGAGAAATAGATTTAAAAAGCGATTTAAAAAATGACTTCAGGATTTATCAAACAACACTGACAAACCTTACAAATCAATCTGTAGATGTATCAATACCAACAAATGCATCTGCTGATGAAACTGTTAATAAGATTTTAAACAGCGGCATAACAATAAAAGAGCTCATGGTTTTGCCAAAACAAATTGCCACTGAAAGCTACAAAGAAGACGTTGGCACAGGAAACATAGCCAAAGCCCACAAAGGCCTGATTTACATAACAGCATCTGCTGGTGCTATTGCTGCCGGAGCGGGAATGCTGGGCATTTATCCCCAACAAAAAGTTGAAGAATATTTTTCGCATAAAAAAATAAGAAAAGAATACAAAAAATTTACAAACCAGCTGCAAGACGAGTTTACACTTGCTCCGTTAGAACAAAAAGATTTGTTAATTATTGTGCCCGTTGAAAATGCTGCTTGCATAATAAATACAAGCACAAGAGACGATGAAAGTGAAGTATACTCTGATTATCATCAACTATAAAAAAATGGAGCGTACGAGACTCGAACTCGTGACCCCAACACTGCCAGTGTTGTG
>ERZ1643251.137-NODE-137-length-126140-cov-73.309260_pt1 | contig 126140 bp, 100 predicted proteins | sample MGYA00579261_ERZ1643251 | MGnify/ENA primary metagenome ERZ1643251 (study PRJEB29033, sample SAMEA4952267) | chicken gut metagenome | biome: Broiler Chicken; feature: Gastrointestinal Tract; material: Caecum | place: Ireland | collected 2018 | study: Broiler... | reverse complement strand
AATTTTTTGCTTTACTTTTAATGTTATAATATGTTACAATTAATTATTATGAAAAAGAAGATTTTGTTACATTCTTGTTGCGGTCCATGCTCAACTGTATGCATTGAGAGGCTTGTAGATGACTACGATGTCACTATCTTTTATTATAATCCTAATATATATCCACGCGAAGAGTATGAAAAGCGAAAAGAGAATGAAAAGATAGTATGTTCTCATTTTAATGTTCCTTTTGTTGACGGCGACTATAATGAAGAAAGTTGGCTTCAATATATTAAAGGCTTAGAAGGCGAACGAGAAGGTGGTGCAAGATGTGAAAAGTGTTTTTACTATCGCTTAGAAGAAACGGCGAAGAAAGCTAAGGAAGGTGGTTTTGACATCTTTGGAACGACACTGACGGTCAGTCCTCACAAAAGCACTCCTATTATCAACCGCGTAGGGAAAGAACTTTCAGAAAAGTGGCGGGTGGAATTTTTAGAGGAATCTTTTAAGAAGAAAGACGGCTATTTAAGAAGTATCAATTTGTCAAAAGAGTTGTCTTTATATAGGCAAAATTATTGTGGTTGCAGATTTTCTTTAAGAAAAGAAAACTAAAATTGCTTAAAAATATCGCAAAAAACATCAAAAAATATGATTTTTTCGCGTTTTTAAGCAAAAATTAGGCAAAATTTTTATAATTTTATCAAAACATAAAATTTTAAGAGGGTTGAATTGAAATATAGTGACGATAATTTTGTGAGTTATAACAAAAAGAAAAAGGAAGAAACAAAGTCCATTGCGTGGTATTTGACAACGCATATAACTTTATATATTATATTACTCTTTTTCCTTATGTTTTTTGCGTGGTATACCTATTTCATTGTCACTCATCGTTATTATATTGTATATGGTCCTTCCATGAAGCCTACGCTAAACGCACAGATATCAGACCATGACGAAAATAGTGCTATGGATGCTGTTTACGTTAATCTTTACGGAAAGATTGAAGTGGGCGATATTGTTGTTATCAATAATATTTCATCTTCATCTATCATTAAAAGGGTTGTGGCAGAGAGCGGTGACTATGTGACGATTGCTAAAAGTGGTGAGGATTTTTATCTTTATAGAATTCCTGCCGGCATGATGACATTAAATTTAGAGGGCGAAAAGGAGAGTTTGATTTCCGATAGTGACGCCATGGTTGTAGAAAACAAAAATTCAAGTGGCTATGATGTTGTTTGGGATGAAACTTCTATTCAGTATGACGGCGATAAAATTTATGAATACAAGTTTTATGAGAAATTTCTGCTTAACATGACAAACTCAAATTTTGATTTTTATGTTTCAGATGATGGGTTAAAATATGTGTGTGTGCCAGAAGGTTACACCCTCTGTTTGGGCGACAATCGTGCCGTCAGCGCGGATTCAAGACGATATGGTTTTATGTCATATGATAATATAGTTGGCTATGTGGAACTTTTTGTCTATGACTACTCTTTTGGCAATCGAGTGCTTGAAGTGATTAAATTTTATTATTCTCAGGTTGAAGATTTTTTTGCAAGATAGCGAAATTGTTTGGAAATATCTAATTTTTGTGCTATTATAGAAATAGCAGTAATTGCTAAATATCACAAAAAGGAGAATATTTATGAATAAAGGTGAATTCATTAAAGCAGTTGCAGAAAAAGCAAATTGCACACAAAAGGACGCAGGAATTGTGTTTGACGCTATGGTTGATACCATCGTAACAGTTCTTAAAGGTGATGACAAAATTGTTATACCTGGTTTTGGTTCTTTTGAAATTGTTAAAAAGGCAGCAACAACAAAGGTTAACCCAATGACAAAGCAAAAGGTTAAGGTGCCAGCTTGCAAACAACCAAAATTTAAGTTTGGTAAGAGCTTTAAAGCAATTTTTAATGATTAAATAAATTAGGGCATGGAAATTCCATGCTCTTTTTATTTTTGATAGTTTAACAAGCTAATTTGTCTTAAATAAGACTTATAATTAAGGCTAAATTTATACGTTATACTTATTCTTATAAAAAACTTTTACTAAAAGGCATAGTTTTTGTGTAAATCGTATAAATTATATGTAAAAAATGCCGAATGCTCAGCATTCATCGTTTATTTCGTGCTCTAAGTCTATAATAACATAACCCTGCTCTAAATGGCAAAGAGGACATGTTTTATAGCTTTCTTTTGCTATCTCTACAAGTCCGCAGTTAGAGCATTTCCACTTTGTGTCTTTGTTTCTCTTATACATGGTATGATTTTTGTATAGCGAGCCGAGATAGTTTAACATCTTATGATGTGTTTCCTCTACGCGTGCCACCATTTCAAAAGACTTCGCAATATCGGTAAAGCCCTCATCCTGCGCTATTTTTGCAAAAGAAGGATAGATGTTTTTTGCTTCCGATAGTTCTATCAAAGCTTCTCCTAAAAGCGAGGATTTAAGCTCTGGCGTTTCAAACGGATATCCTGCCTCAATGGCGATATTTTTTGAACTACCCTTTTCTATGATGTAGTCATAGAAAACTTTTGCGTGCGCCATTTCGTTTTTAGCAAGCGTTTTCATGGTGTCTGAGATAAACTTTTGGTTGTCTTTTAACGCCATTTTGCTCATAAATTGATAGCGCGCTCCTGCTTGGCATTCTGCGGAAAAGCTCCTTGCAAGGTTTATTTTTGTTACGCTTTCATTAAAATCCATATTAATCTCCTCTCATGAAATATTGACAGATTAAATTTTATTATTCATTTGCTTTTTTATTTTTTTTTGTTTACAATATATCTATATAAGCATGATGTAAATTTTGTTATGTCAAAGGAGGAAAGATATGCTTCTGCCAGATAAAGGAAAGCCAACAAAGTATAGCACCATAAGAAAGAACTACTATATTATTATTGATGATGAGCGCATGACCACAAGAAAGCTTAGAAACAATCTCGGCTTTTATAGTATTGTGAGCGATGGCGTAATTAAAGAGGAAGAAGTTGTTTATGACACTGACAAGAAATTGTTGACAGGCGTTGGCTTGGTGCTTAGAAAAAAGTTGACTCCTGCGCGTGCATATTTTTCTCTTGTTAGAATAAACAACCTGACAGATAGTTATCAGTTGCATGAAAAAAAATCCTTTCTTGGAGAGTGCGAGCGTGAAGATAGTCCAAGCGATTTTCCTGTGCAGATTGCTGATGCTGTCAATAATATTTTTAACAATGTGTTTACTATAAATTTGGTGGATGTGGTTAAACATTCCACGCCATATATTAAAATAGGAATTAGTGGAAATAAGTATAAAATTGTCAGTGGAACAGGTTATGAAGTGGTGGCAACTTTTGAAAATTTAGCCATTCGCGATATGCGAACGGGAAGAAAGGGTGAAAAGCGTATCTTCTCCTTGGAGATGGAAGATGACCCTGATTATGAAAGAGAAAGAGAACATGTTGAAGCGGTTATATCGCGTTATTGCAAGGAACTTGTGCCTGTTATTAAAAATAGATTTGAGATTGCTGAAGCCATGATAAACGCACAAATGGTTGATAAGGCAGAAGAAAAGAAACGCAAGTTGGAAGAAAAGAAAAAGAGAAAAGAAAAAAATAAGGTAGAAGAGGAATTTTAATTCCTCTTTTTATATGTTTTCGGCGAATAAACAAAATTTTCTCCCGACAGCACGATAAAATAAGCCTTTAATTTTGTCATTAAATAAAATTCTAAACGCTAGGTTTGTTTTCATATATTAATATGTGGAAAAGAAAAAGCTCTCCTTTTGGACAAAATTGAGTTATGGATTTGGCAATCTAGGGTATGGCAGTATGGGACAAACCGTCAGTTCTTTTATCATGTTCTTTGCCACGAGCGTTATGGGGCTGTCTGGTGTGCTTGTTGGCGCAACAATTGCGCTGACATCACTTTGGGACGGTGTGTCTGACCCAATCATCGGCTATTTGTCAGATAGAACGAAGAATAAATTTTTTGGCAGGCGACTTCTCCATATGTTAATAGCCTCTTTTGTGCTTGCGATTTGTAACATTTTGCTTTGGTCATGCCCTATCGAAAAAGGTTCAAACCTTGCCATTCTTTGGCTTATGGGCTTTTTGCTCTTACAAGAAACCTTTAACACCTTTTTTGCTACGCCATATTCTGCGCTCTGCATAGATATTGCGCCAGACTATAATGACCAAACGAAGATGCAAAGTTTTAAGTCGGTATTTTACATTTTGGGTATGATTATGCCAAGCATTCTTATGTATATTTTTATGCCGTCAGCAAGCATTGGCGTTCAAACACAGTTTAATAAAGAGGGGTATATCCATATCGCACTTGTAAATTCCGCACTCGTCATAATTTGCGGACTTATCTCAGTGTTTGGCACACGCAAAAGAGTGGTGTCAATGCCTAATTATGACAAAAGTGCAGTTGAAGAAGAGGGTGTGGTAAAAGAAAAACATGGCTTCAAAAAGATAATCGGCGGTTATGTTGAAACGCTAAAAAAGAAGGAGTTTAGAACGGTTATGCTTGGCTATTCCGTTTCTCTCATCGCTTCCATTTTTATAACTTCGGTCGGCATGCATCTTTTCACATTCTGCTACCACTTTTCTTCCACTCAAATATCGGTGATTATGATATGTCTTTTCGGTGGCGCGATACTTTCACAACTCATTTGGGTTAATTTGGTAAAAAAATACGATAAAAAACAAACGCTCATCTTTGCGCTTTGCTTGCTTTTGGTCGGAATAGGGCTTACAAGCGTGACTTTTCTTTTTCGCACTTACTGCACAAGTGATTTTATCTTTTGGTTCGTGCTTCCGTGCATATTTATATGTGGGTTAGGCTCAGGTGCGCTATACTCGCTTCCTCACTCGATGTATGCCGATGTTGTCACAATGGAGCAGTATAAGACAAAGAAAAATAACGCAGGGCGTTTTACAGGTTATTATACTTTTACCTACAATTTTACAAACTCGATAACGCTTTTAATTATCGGCGTGCTTCTCGACTTAATTAAATTTGATTCTACCATGCCACTGCAAGCCTTGTCCGTTCAGGCGGGCCTAGGAAAGATTGTCTTTTTTGGTAGTAGCATTGCTATATCTATTGCTATTCTTATCTTTTCTAGATACAACATCAAGCGCGCTGATATACTTAAAGTGCAGATTAAGGAATTGGAGAAAAAGGATGACAAGATAGAAGAAAAGTTTTTGCTAGAAAATAAAAAATAAAAAAATTAAATTCATAAAGTTTATAAAACAAAATTTAAAAATAGTTAATTATAAGATAAATAAAAAAAGAAAAAAGCAATAAAATCAAAAAAAACGACAAAAAAATCAATTTTTTATCAAAAAAAATAGCAAAAAATTGTATTTTTACTATTTTTAAATTATTTTTAATTTAAATTAGCGATTTTTCTTTATTTTGTTTTGTTGTTGATTTTATTTTAATAGTTAAATTTAGCCTTTATTTATTTTCGGCTTTTTTATGTAATTTATTTCTTGCCACGGCGCAGGCAGAGATACTATTAGCGTATTTTGACAGTTCTTTTGCACAGGCGTTTACTGTGGCGCAAGTGGTGATTATGTCATCTACTAGTAGGATGTTTTTATCTTTAATTTCCTTTTTATTTATGACAGAAAATATGTTTTGAATATTTTTTAATCGTTCATTATAATTCAATTCTTTTTGTGCTTTTGTGTCATAATTTTTCTTTAAACTTTCAACAACAGGCAGGTCGGTCAATTTGCTTATTTCTTCGGCTAGCAATTTTGATTGATTAAAAGAGCGCTCCTTCTCTCGTGTTTTAGTCATCGGCACATAGGTTATTAGGTCAAAATTTTTGATGTCCTCTCCTATATACTTAACAATTAAAAGTGCATAACCTAGAGCAAGATAACGCCTGTTGTCTGACTTATAGGAAAGTAGATTTTGTCTAACCTTATCGACATACACAAACGGACAATAGGCACGCCTATAATAATGCTTGCGTTTTTGACAGTTGTCGCACACTAGTGCCTCATTTTCAATAGGTTCATCACAAATTCTGCAACGATTGCCGACATTGAAACTTAATGTCTTACCACAACTATCACAAAATGGGCGCTCGTAAAAATGATTGATATCCTTGCCACAAAAGATACATTTGATATCTGGCGGAAATATCAATCTTAAAAAGTTTTCTAACCAATTTTTATTATTAGTTTTGTTTTTTCTTTTAGTTTTCATCAAACAATTTTGCCATTTTTTCTTCTGCGTTTAAAAGTAACTTTTTGAGTAGAGTAAAGCGGGTTGCTGTGTATTTATTAGATACCATTCGCTTTAAATATTGTTTTTCGCCGACGATGACCACCATTTTTTTCGCACGCGTGACGGCGGTGTAGATTAAGTTTCTTGTTAGTATTATGCTTGGGCCTGCAATTGCAGGAATGATGACAGTGTCAAACTCTGAGCCTTGGCTTTTATGAATGGTAATTGCGTAAGATAATGAAAGGTCTAGTAGGTCTGGGCGAGTGTAAAGACAGTTTCTTCCGTCTTCAAATTCCACATTGACCTCGCCACTATTCGGGTCTATGAGAGTGATAAAGCCGATGTCACCATTAAAAACTCCTTGCCCTGTTTCGTCGGCATATTTGCCATGTTTTTTCCATTCAAGGTCATAGTTATTTGTGATTTGCATGACCTTGTCGCCGAGCCTAAAAATCGTTTGCCCTACTTCCACTTGTGGCTTTGTGTCGCTTGGTGGATTTATCACTTCTTGCAAGGTTTTGTTTAAACTTTCAATTCCACAGACTCCCGCTTTCATTGGCGCAAGCACCTGTATTTCACGCGGGTCGGTTTTAAGGAACTTTGGCAGGCGGGTTGTGACAAGGTTAACAATTGTGTTTTTAATGCTTTCAGGGTCGCCTTTGCTTTCAAAAAAGAAATCTTGACTTGTGTTGTCAATTAACGGCATCTTTCCGTCGTTTATAAGATGGGCGTTTGTGATAATCAAACTTTTTTCGCCCTGTCTAAATATTTTAGTTAACATGCAGTATGGTATTGTTCCACTTGCCAAAATATCAGCAAGCACATTGCCTGCGCCAACGCTTGGAAGTTGGTCTTTATCTCCGACCAGAATTAGCTTGCAGTCACGCGGTAACGCCTTTAAAAGGTTGCACATGAGCGCACAGTCTACCATGGACACCTCATCGCAAATCACGGCGTCCACTTTAAGCGGGTTGCTTTCATTGTGCATAAAATAACTTTCGTTTGTCTTAATGACATTAACTTCAAGCAGTCTGTGAATAGTCTTAGCTTCTCTGCCGGTGCTGTCGCTCATACGCTTTGAGGCACGCCCCGTTGGAGCAACAAGTGCAACTCTAAGCTTCATGTTTTCAAAAATTTCCAAGATACATTTGATGATTGTGGTCTTGCCTGTTCCAGGTCCCCCGGTAATCACATATACGCCATTATTCACCGCACCTTTAACGGCTTTAATCTGTTCTTCATGAAGCTCAATCTTATTGCGCTCTTGAAAGTTTTTGATATCTTCATCCACATCATTCTCGTTTTGTTTGCTGACATTTTTCAACCATGTAAGCTTTTGAGCGATGGAATTTTCGTAATAATAATACTTTGAAAGCATGACGATTTCAACATTGTCGTTCCAGAGGGTGACGCAGGTTTTGTCAAGGCAGAGAGTGTCAAAGGTGTTGTTAAATAGTTCGGTATGCTCTTCATAGTTTAAATCAAGAGCCTTTTCCGTTTCGCCAAAAAGCATATTTTTAGGAAGATAAGTGTTGCCGTTCTTTTCGCAACTCATCTTTAAGACATGAATAAGCCCAGCCCTTACGCGGAAAGCGCTATCTTGCGGTATGCCGATACTTTTTGCTATTCTGTCGGCGGTTGTGAAGCCTATGCCGTCAATATCTTCAATTAGCTTATATGGATTGTTTTTAACTATGTCCGCTGTCTTTTCGTGGTAGACATTATATATTTTCAGCGACATATTTGTGGAAATATTATAAGATTGCAAAAACATGATTGTGTTTTGCACCTCTTTATGTTCGCGATAACTCATGCCTATTTCAAGCGCTTTCTTTTCGCTTATTCCTTTTATAGCCGAAAGTTTTTCTGGCGTATATTCTAAAATTTCTAAGGTGTCTGTGCCGAAAGTTTCTACTATGCGCTTTGCAGTTATCGGTCCAACTCCGCGAATAAGTCCACTGCCCAAGTATTTTTCCAAGCCTGCAATAGTTTTCGGTTGAGTAAGTTCATATGAGGTAAAAGCATATTGCACGCCAAACTTGGAGCGCTCAAATTTGCCCTCCAAAGTTACCATAGCACCCACTTTCACATCTATAAATTTACCTACAACTGTGACAAGCGAACCATCTTTTTCTAGTTTTGCCACAGTGTAGCCATTTTCATCATTGCGAAAAACAATATCTTCAATCGTTCCTACTAATGCCATATCACTATTTTAATAACTTTTTAGTTAAAAAGCAAGCAAAATAGTTGCAAAATTAAAGACGGTTAGATATAATTAATGTATATGAAAAATTTTGACAAATTGATTGAAATAGAAGCTTTGCTTGAAAATATCACAAAACATTTTGCTAAGAACAACCTTTTGAGGGTGAAGTTTTTATATTTTGTCAGTGTTTATCAAAATTTGTCTGTCGGCATGATTATCAGTAAGCTCGGAGTTAAAAAATCTAATTTTGCGTTATTGAGTAAGAAATTAGAAGAAGAGGGCGTAGTAAGTGTTAAACATGGTGAGTTTGATAGGCGCAACAGAATGTTATTTTTAACCGAAAAAGGTCGAAAAGAACTTGATACTTATCTAAACGAGATGAAAAATTTTTTTGGCGAAGAAGACCATGAAGTTGACAAGGCAATCGAACAATTAAATTACTATTTGAATAAAAAAATCTAAGATGTATTGCTTTTTTATTATCATTTAAAGGATTTAATATGAACAAAAATATAAAATTTTATAATTCTCTAACTAGGCAAAAGGAAGCTTTTGTGCCGATAGATGCTAAGGCTGTCAAGATGTATGCCTGTGGCATCACTCCCTCGGCAGAAGCGCATATCGGACACCTATATCAAGCACTCATCTATGATATTATGAGAAAATTTCTCGTGAAAGAGGGATATAATGTTATCTACGCCAGAAATTATACCGATGTCGATGATAAAATCATAGCTAAATCAAACGAACTTCATATTGAGGCGAAGGAATACGCCGAAAAAATGATAGAAAAGATAGATAAAGAAATGCAGGCGTTTCAAATAGGCGAGCCTGATATTTGGCTATATGCCACGAAGACAATAGGAGATATGATTGAGTTTATCTCTAAGCTGATAGAAAAAGGCAAGGCGTATGTAACGCCAAATGGTGATGTATATTTCAGCGTAGATAAATTTAAAGAATATGGAAAACTTTCTGGCAGACGCACGGATGAGGCGCTTGACGGCGTTAGAATTGAAAACGATGAATTTAAAAAATCTCCTCTTGATTTTGCACTTTGGAAGTCGGCAAAAGAGGGTGAACCTTATTGGACTTCTCCATGGGGGAAGGGACGCCCGGGTTGGCACATTGAATGTTCAGTTATGAATTATGTGACCTTTGGCGAGCAGATAGACATACATGGCGGTGGCAGAGATTTACTTTTCCCTCACCACGAAAACGAAATTGCTCAAACAGAAAGTTTGACAGGCAAACCTTTTGCAAAATATTGGATTCACAATGGGCTAATTCGCGTCAACGGTCAAAAGATGAGCAAAAGCCTCGGCAACTCTCTTCTTATGGAAGATTTGAGGAAAAAATACCATATTGAGGTGATAAAATTTGCCTTACTTCAAAATTCATATCACACAGATATAAACATAACCGATAAACTTTTTGAAGAATCTGAAAAACATCTATATAATTTCTATACCGTTTTAAACGATGCGCAAAAAAAGTTTGGCGCGTTTGAGGGCAAGGATGAAAAAGTTGAAAACAGTTTTGATGACGCCATGCGCGATGATTTAAACACATCAAAGGCAATATCCTATCTATTTAATATCTTTAAAGAGGCAAGAGAAAAGTTACAAAACAACGATAGAAGTGTTATGGCACTACTTAACAGCGTGATAACAACTTATTCTCTACTCGGCTTATTTAAAGAAAGCCCTGAAATATTCATAGCCAAAGTGGATGAAAAAACAAAGCTTGATATACCAGATGAAGTTAATACTTTGGCTGAAAAGCGTTGGCAAGCTAAGAAAGACAGAGATTTTAAATTGGCTGACAGCCTCCGAGAGGAAATTCAAAAGTTAGGCTATTTAGTGAAAGATACTCGCGACGGTTATGATTTAAGCAAAATTTAGTTATTTAAACTTAAAAACTTCTTTAACATTTTCATTGATATTATAAAATTAATAAATAGCAATTTGTCATAATTTAACGGTTTTAAGATAAAAGACATATCACTTTGATATGTCTTTTTATGCTTTTCAAGGGATAAATTTATTATTTATAATACTTCTTTTTTAATCTGTTTATAAATTCGTTATTTTCATCCTCGTCAAGATGCGCTTTTCCGCTTGCTTTAAGATTTTCTAAAAGTTCTTCGACCTGTTCCTCATTCATTTGCGAAAGGTTGTCTTTTTTCTTTTTTCTGTTGAAACTGCTCAGGAGTTTGTTAAATTTTTTATCGAATTCTGTTTCTCCTGTAAGTTCATCTGCTGGCACTTCTATGATACCTTTTTCATTAGGTGTTAAGCCATATTTTTTACGCATATACCACTCTTTGATATAGAAGCCAAGGACTATTATTAAGGCAGTGCATAACAGCATTGTAATAAGTGTGATGATGACAGGAACGGAATATGTGGTGATAGAGAAAAACTGACTCATACCTAATAGGCAAGCAAGAATTAGAACGCCGGATAACACAATGCAAGTTGTTCTAAGCTTGTTAAGTGGCCAACAAGTCCAAACAAGGTTGATATAGCCTGTAAGCACAACTAGAAGGGTGGAGAGAGAGGAAAATTCGTCAGCCGACAGCGTGTCGGTGTTGGCGTTTAGTAGCACAACTATAAGCACATTTATAAACAAAATAAGCGCGCACGGAATGGATTTTTTCAAAACTTGCGGAATAAAATTTCCCCGTATTATATCGTTGTTAGGTTGGAAGGTTAAGATGAAGGACGGAAGTCCTATCACAAACATTTCAAGAAGCAAAAGCTGTCTAGGTGTGAAAGGATAGGAAATTCTAAGCACCAAGGTTGTCACGCAAAGCATAATAGTAAAAAGCGTTTTCATAAGGTAAAGCACAGAGGATTTCTGCACATTATTGACAATCTGCCTACCCTCTTTGACTATGCTTGGAAGAGCGGAAAAGTTGCTTTCAAGAAGGACGAGGTGTGAGATGTTTCTTGCCACCTCACTTCCGTCTGCCATAGCAATGGAGCAATCTGCTTCTTTTAAAGCGAGAGTATCGTTGACGCCGTCGCCGGTCATAGCCACGGTGTTTCCTTGCGTTTTCAAGGTTTTAATCAAAATATGTTTTTGTTCTGGCGTCACTCTGCCAAAAACGGTAAATTTGTTTGCAAGTTGAGCTACTTCTTGAAGGCTGACATTTTCAAGCGACACATATCTATCATAGCCTTCAATGCCAACGCGCATAGCAATTTTAGAAACTGTTATTGCGTCATCGCCAGAGATAATTTTGATTTTCACATTGTTTTTCTTGAACCAATCAATAGTTTCCACAGCGTCTTTGCGGATGTGGTCCTCTAAGACGAAAAAGGCGACAAGTTTTCCGTTTTTTCCTGCAACTTTTTCATCGTATGCACCGTCACTTTCGCAGAGTCCGATGACACGAAAGCCCTTTTCCATGTTTGCAATCATAATCTTCTTTTGTTCAGAGGAAATTGGACATTTCAAAAATGACGGAGCGCCGAGAAAATAGGTTTTTCCATTTTTTAAAGTGGTTGCGCTATACTTTCTCTGAGAAGAAAACTCAACAACCTCTTTCACTATGCTTTCAGTATCTTTTCCAAAATAACTTAAAAGGGCAACGCTTGTAGCGTTCATTGTCTTTTGGTGTTGCAAGACAACCTTCATTACGCTTTCCACTTTTGATTTTTTAGTATCAAAAGGAATGACATCGACAACATTCATAGTGCCGTCAGTTATCGTTCCTGTCTTATCTAAGCATAGAACATTGGCACGAGCAAGCATTTCGATGGAATATAGATTTTTAACAAGCGTCTTCTTTTTGCCAAGTTTAATAACTCCTACCGACAATCCAACTGTAATTAACAGATACATGCCTGCCGGTATCATACCTGTGAGCGCACCGCTTGTGCTTGTTACGGAGTCTGTGATTGAAGTGCCTAAAAGGACGCTTTCTTTAAAGAAGGTCAATATTCCAACAGGTATTAAAATCAAGATGATAACCTTAATCAAGTTGTTTAAGTCCTTAAAAAGGTTGGAAGTCTGTGGTTTAAAGTCCTTAGTGCGCTCTGCGACTGTCTGAATATAGTTGTCTTTGCCGACCTTGTCAACGCGGGCGTAGCATTGCCCAGACACAAGGAAGGAGCCAGCCAGAAGCACATCGCCGATATTTTTCTTTATGGAATTGCTTTCACCGGTCAACAAACTTTCATTTGCTTCCACATTTCCGCTGACGATTATTGAGTCGGCAGGGATTTGATTTCCGTTTTCAAGTATTATTATGTCGTCAAGTAACAAGTCATCGCCTTTGACCTCTTGAAGTAGTCCTGTTCTTATCACTTTAACTTTAGGGGCGGTGACGAGCGACAGTTTTTCGACTATCTTTTTAGCCTTAATTTCTTGAATTATAGAAATAGCCGTGTTTGCAATGACGACAAACAAAAATAGTAAATCTCCCCATGCTCTGACACAGATAAGAGCGATGGCAATGATGAGCCAAATGCAGTTAAAAAAAGTGAAAATGTTTTTGCAAATTATGGAAAGGTATGAATTTGATGTCTTTATCTTTGTGTCATTTATAAGTTTATGTTCCTTTCTTTCGGCTATTTGTTCCTCAGAAAGACCATGTTCAACATCCGTTTGATATCGAACGACAGGAATAGATATCGCATTTTGTTTATTCTTTTTGCTTTTAAATTTTTTGTTTCTCATTATATATATTAATATAGTTATTTTTACCTAATTTGTCAAATATTAAAGCTATTTTCTTGACTTTTCTTTGTTTTTAATTTAAGATAAATAAAAGAAGTGATTTGTTTAAGAATAAAGTTAGATAAATTTTTTTTTGATTGCGTTGCCTTGAAATTTATACTTATAAAACTTCTTTTGTTGGGAGGAAACATGTTTATTCCTGTATCTGCAAATTTAATTAAACTTTCAAAAATCTTTCCTAAGGATTTATATGTCGTAGGTGGCTATGTTCGCAACTGCCTTATGGGAATAAAAGGTGGAGATGTGGACCTTGCAAGCGATGTAGACATCGAAGAGATTAGTGAAATATTGAAAGCTAATGGCTACAAGGTTAAAGTCAAAAATTCCATGTATAATTCGATAAGTATATCTAAGGATGCGGAAAGTTATGAATTCACCTCTTTTAGAAAGGATTTTTATCCAGATAATGGCAAACATTGTCCGATAAAAGTGGAAAGAACCTCGGACATAAAAGAAGATGCCAAGCGCAGAGATTTTACTATTAATGCCATTTATTACAATATAAATAAAGATGAGATTGTCGATTACTATCATGGCGTGATTGACGCAAAGCAAAAGGTTCTTCGCTGTATCGGCTCGGCAGAAGAAGTGCTGAATTATGACGGTGAAAGAATTTTGAGAATGGTCAGAATTGTCGGCGAACTCGGACTTAAAATTGACAAGAAAACGCTTAAACAAGCTTTTTTAATGACAAAAAACATCGGAGATTTGTCACCAAACAGAAAGTTTGCAGAGCTTGAAAAAATCATATATTGCGACAAGCGTTATCCAGAAATTAAAAGCGATTATATGCAAGCGCTAAGTCTTTTAAATAGATTAAATGTTTGGCAATATTTTGGCTTGCCATGTAAAAAAATTAAATACAAAATGGTGAAGAAGGCAGAAGACAGGTTGCTAGGACTTATAATCGACATCATAGACACTTTAAAACCAGAATGTTTAGAAACCTTTTTGGAAGAGTTTTTGAAAAAACAATTTGGCTTTACTAATAAGCAAGAGCAAAAGGTGTTTGTATATATTTCAGGGTATTATAACGCCATAAACAGGATGAAAAATAAGGAATATTTCTTTAAATATTTTGATGATGTTCATGTGATATTTCCACTTTTAGCAAAAAAGAGCAAGCGTTTAATGAACAAATATATGTTTTTCTATAAATACATTATTCGTTATGGACTTACCATTCGTGTTAATGATTTGAAGATAAACAAGGAAGATATTTCAAAAAGTTTTCCTAAAATAGACAACAGAAATTATGATAAAATTTTAGAGGATTTACTTAGCAAAGTATTTGACGGGAAGTTACCTAACGAGCGAGAGGCTCTTCTTCAAGAAGTTGATAAATGGAATTTTTAAGCATGCAAAAGCATGCTTTTTTGATATTTTTTTTGCATCAATTTAAAGTTTTTCTGTGCCTGGCGACAAAATATTTTAATGTTATAAAGAAAATTTTTTTGAACATACTAGGTTTATGAAAAAAGACGAAAATAAGAAAAATTTAAGAAAAAAAGAGAAAAATAGCAAAAAAATTGCAAAAAAAGAAGTAAAAAGTGAAAAAAGGAGCGGTTTTCTTTGGTTTCTCTCTGTATCAGCCGTAGCGGTTTGTTGTCTGTTTGTCTGTCAATTCTTCTTTGTAAACTCGTTAACAACAAATTCAAGGTTTTATGACAACACAAAAATCAACGGCATTGATGTCAGTAATATGACAATGGCAGAGGCGGAAAATGTGGTGCTTACTGACATGTTGACAAGCCGTCCAGACATTGAAATTAATCTATCGTATGGTGACAAGGAGTGGAAGCTTAAAGGCACGGATTTTGAAGTGACAAACAAGATTGAGCCTTACATAAAAAAAGTGGCATCATATGGCAAAACAGGGAATTATTTTCAAAATTTAAGCAAGGCGAAAGAAATTAAGAAAAATGGAAAAGATTTTCAAATTTCATATAAATGTGTGCTTGCCGATGTGGATGAAAAAATAGAGGAAATAATTGGTGAGGTTGAAAGGTCACAAGAGGTTGCCAAGCTTGTCTTTTCTCCAAATGAAGAAAAAATATTCCATGTAGATGAAGGTAAGAGTAGTGTAACCGTGCTTCGCGATGAGCTATATAAAAGGATAGATGAAGGCTTGCAGGGTGGCAAGGTGGCAAATGTTGAAATACCTATCATTGAGATAAGTCCAGAGTTTAGCGAAGAGGAGTTATTAAATTCCGTAGTTAAAAGAAGTGAATTTTCTACAAGTTATGCGACCAGTTCAAAAGATAGAAAAAACAATGTCAAGAAGGCACTTGAAAGTTTCAATGGGCTAGTCGTAGAAAGCGGACAAACGGTGTCTTTTAATGAGGTGACGGGCGCAAGGACGGAGGAAAATGGATATAAAAATGCACATATTATCTACGGCGGTGTCTATGTTGACGGCGTGGGCGGAGGGGTGTGTCAAGCCTCCACAACACTATATAATGCCTTACTACTTGCAGGAATTCAAATAGATGAAGTTTATCATCATTCACTTCCTGCTTCCTATGTGCCACTGTCTTTTGATGCAATGGTGTCGGGAAATGCCTGTGATTTAGTGTTCACAAACAATTTAGATAAACCAATTTACATTAGAACGCTTGCTGATGAAGAGAGGGTTACAGTAGAAATTTACGGCGAGAATATGGAAGGAGTGTCTATTGTTAGGCGCGCCGAGCTTGTGAAAGTTTTACCACATAATGGCGACAAAATACTTCCAGACACAAAGGGAGAATATGCAAACAAGATTTTATATAAAGGCGAGTTTTATCGTGTGAAATGGCCGAAAGAAGGTTATGAAAGCAAGGGTTATTTGAGATACTATAAGGACGGAGAATTTGTGGAAGAGAAAGAAATTAGGCACGATTTTTATCAGCCTCAGGATGGTATCGTTATGGAAGGCGTGGAGGATTTAGGTGTTGGAATGACACTTCCTGCAAGCGATGTTTCGATTTGTAGTCCGCAGAAAGTGACGAAAAAGGCTGAGGAAAGCGCGAGAGCAAGGTTGACCAAAGCCTAGCAGAAATAAAAAAGAAAAAAGAAAAATTGTGGATGATTTTCGCTCGTGTTATTCTGAGCGTCAAATTTTAGGAAAATTATTTTATAAGTTTGCAAATTTATAAAAAAATAGTATAATATATAAATATGGAGAAAAAAGTTAAGGAGAAAAAGGAATTATCTCTAAAAGCAAAAATCTTGCGAACTATTTTGGTTTGTGCGGTTATTGCTGGAATTGTTGTCTTAGGATATTATATATTAAATTGGACAGGAGTTTGGGAACAGATAAATTCGGTTGAGAAACTCCAAAACATCATTTTGTCCTGGGGATTTTGGGGCAGATTTGGTTTTGTGATGCTACAATTACTCCAAGTTACTTTCATACCTCTTCCATCGACCGTTACAATCATTGCGGGAACATTAGTTTATGGACCTCTTCAAGCATCACTTTTGTCTCTTGCGGGTATTCTCCTTGGAAGTATGCTGGCGTTTCTGTTGGGTAAAGTGTTTGGCAAAAAGCTGGTTGTGTTCATGGTTGGCGAAAAGACTTGTAAAAAATGGGCAGATTTTTTAAGTAATGCTAAATACTCTTTCTTCATTATGATGCTTTTACCAATCTTTCCAGATGATGTTTTATGTCTTGTTGCTGGGCTAACTAACATGAGTTGGACATTCTTTACGGTCACCAACTTAATCGCTAGACCTATTGGTATTTTCACAGTAAGTTATTTTGGCAGTGGACATTTAATTCCGTATCATGGCTGGGGGCTTATTGTTTGGGCGATATTAATTGTGCTTATTATTGCAGTTTTAATTTTGTCATATAAGTATCAAAAACAAATTGAAAACTTTCTTTTAAATCTGTTCAAAAACAAAAAGAAAGAGTATGTAATTGACAGAGAAGAAATATTAAAAAATAATGAAATAAAAGACAGAGTGAGTCCGCGAGATAGAATAAAAGAAACGAGTGAGAAAAAAGAAATAAACGAGTTTAAAACTAAGATAAACAACGAAAAAATAAAAAAAGATGAAAAATAATCGAAAAATCAATAAAAAACGCGATTTTTATTGATTTTTTTGTGTTTATTTTTTAATTTTTATAAAAACACCTTCTTTAATTTGTTTTGGAGATAGGTTGTTGTCGAGCAAAATTTTTGTGCTGTCAATTTGGAATTTTTCACTAATTATTTTTAAGTTTTCGCCTTTTTTAACTCTATAATAAGGGAAAGGAATTTTTGTTATGCTCATGACTTCCTCCATAATACTATATTTTACTGTCATAACTTTTTAAAAATTACAATAAATTATTATGTATGAAATCAATTTTAAAAAGTGTAGCGCTTATATCGATGTTTTCAGTTTTGACAAGACTGCTCGGCTTTTTGCTTAGGATTTTTCTGTCTAGAACGATAGGCGCGGAAGCGATAGGGCTTTATCAAGTGGCGCTTTCTGTGTTTATGGTGCTACTGACTGTTGTTTCAAGTGGCTTAACACTCATCATTTCTAGAATGACCGCTTCGTATCGCGTTTCGCAAGATAAAAAAGCGACAGCGAGTTTAATAACATCTGGACTACTCTTAGCGCTTGTTGTCAGCGTTATACTGTGTGCGATAATTTTAATATTTAAAAATCTGTTTGCTCATTTGTTTACCGATGAAAATTGTGTAAATATATTAATTATACTTCTGCCGTCACTAATTTTTTCAGCTATTTATTCTGTCTTTCGTGGTGCTATGTGGGGGCATGATAATTATTTTGCACTATGCGTGACAGAACTCTTTGAAATGGTGATAAAGATTGCTTTTAGTGTTTTGCTTTTAAATGCGAGTATGAGCGTGCTTCAAAGCGCAACCACTGTTGCTTGGGCATTTACTCTTTCATGTGTATTTTCTGCTGTTCTTGTTGTCATTCTATACTTTTTTTATGGTGGTAAGCTGGGCAAACCCACAAGGATTTATAGGACAATATTATCGCGTTCGGCACCGATTACGGGCGTGCGAATTGCTGGAAGTTTGGTGCAACCGCTCATTGCCTTAATTCTCCCAGCAAGGCTCATGCTGGCGGGATATACGGCGTCACAGGCTATGAGCATATACGGCATTGCGCTCGGCATGACCTTTCCACTACTTTTTTTGCCGACCACACTGACAGGTTCCCTTTCTACTGCGCTTGTGCCAGATATATCTATGGCTATGGCTCAGAATGATAGTTCGCATATCCAAAAAAGGGTGACGGCGTCGATTAATTTTACTCTCTTCATTTCCTTTCTTGTTGTGCCGATATTTGTGGCAATAGGAGATAAGATAGGTGTGTTTTTGTATGGCGAAGCACTGAGTGGAACACTTCTTCAATTTTCAAGTTGGATTATGATACCTATGGGCGTGACAAACATAACATCTGCCATTTTAAATTCGGTTGGGCTGGAAGTTAAATCGTTTATCAATTATATCATAGGCGGAATTTTTACATTTATTTCTGTGATGTGGTTGACAAAGTTTATGGGAGTTTTGTCGCTTCCTTTTGGCATGGGGGTTAGCACAACTGTCACTATGATTTTAAATATAATTATGCTTAAAAGAAAGCTAGGAATAAAAGTAAAAATATTAAAAGAATTAACTCTTTTTGCGCTTTTGTCACTTCCTACTCTTGCTATCACTTCGTTTGTCAGCAATCTTCTCTCAAATTTCCTTCCTTTAATTTTTAATCTTATGATAAGCGGAGGGTTGGGAGTTGCGATTTATATATCGTTATGCTTAACCTTTAATCTTGTAAATATTCAGTCATATATTGTTAAATTTAAGGAAAAAGTTAAAATAAAAGGCTTAAAAAGAGTAAAAAAGTAAATTTTTTTGATTTTTTTTGCATTTTTTACTTATTTTTATTAATTTTTTAATTTTGTTTGTTTTTTAAATTTATTAATTTTATTAAAAAAATATAAATATTTTGTTTAAAAATATTTTTTCTCTTTATACTAGGAATATGTTAACCATAGTATTAAGAGCAATTTTGATATATCTTGTCGTTCTCTTTCTCTATCGTTTAATGGGAAAAAGACAGCTTGGACAAATGCAACCTTTTGAGCTTGTCCTAACTTTAATCATTGCAGATTTAGCCACCATTCCTATGGCAGAAATTTCTGTGCCTGTTTTGCATGGCATTGTGCCACTTTTAACGCTTGTGCTACTTCATTTTGCCTTGACGCTACTATGTAAATTTTCTTCCAAATTTTCTCGTTTCATAAGTGGGAAGCCTGTGATTGTCATAAACCCTGACGGAATAGATTATAAAGCGCTTAAAAATCTTAATCTATCTATTGACGATATTATGGAAGCGATGCGTGGGGCGGGCTATTTTAAATTGCAGGAAGTGCAATATGCTATCATGGAAACGAATGGCAAACTGAGTGTCTTTCCAAAGAGCGAATATTCTCCTTTGACGGTTGGCGATATGAACATACAGGTTGACAAAAGTGCCTTGCCTATCAATTTGGTAAGCGAAGGAAAGATTATGAAAGAAAATCTAAACATTACCAAATTAGATAGTGAGGCGATTACAGAACTTTTAAAGAAAGCGGGAATAAAAAGAGTTAAGGATTGTCTTGTGCTGTCTATCGACAAGGCGGGAGCGGTGTTTGCACAGGAGTATAATAAAAAGTATGTGACGTTTAACAGTCATCCGCTTGGGCAGGTGAGAGAATGACAAAGTTTATGTGGTTTCAATTAATTTCAATTTTAACTATTTTAGCAATCTTAATTTCCGTTTGTGTAATCGAGGACAGGCTTGTTACAAATGCCCTTTCAGATGTGCTAAACTATTGTTATCAAATAGAAGAAGCGGTAGATACGTATGACGGTATTTTAAATAATGATGTTGCCATGCTTGTCGACAATATGGAGGACAAGTGGTTTAAACACGAATGGAAATTGTGCTATATGGTCAATCACAAATCAATACAAGAAATAGGGGTGGAAATTTCAAAGATAAAAACATATATGGAGGAGGGCGACCGCAAGGAGTTCATGGCATCGCTTGAACTTATAAAACTCTATGAAGAACAATATCACCACTTTATGGGCGCAAGTTTTCATAATATTTTATAAAAATTAAAATTTTTTGCGTAAAAAAAGGAAGGAAATTTCTTTCAATCCTCTTTTTCTGAGATTCTTCGACGGCGGACATTTCATGCTCTTTCTCAGAAATGCATGAAAACTGCACTTTTGAGCAAACAAACGAAAGATAAATAATGAAAAGCAAATTAGGAAATGGTGTGCTGTTTGTGGCGTGGCTATGAATGACAAATTTTTGAATTCGACATAATTTAACAACATGGCTCAACATGACAGAATAAACTTTCGTGTCAAAGGCTAAAAAGGTTTTACCACATTTTCTCTTTTTTTCGTAATACGACAATTAAAATGATGCCTGCAATAACTATAAGAACCAAAATAACTAGAACGATAATGAGCCACAAGTAAGAATAAGTTTCATCTTTGATAGTGTTTACTGTGGTGACATATGAAGTGATGATATCGCCATTTGTGTTATAGATAGTGCAGGTTATATCAAATCTTCCTTCCACATCATTACTATCAAACAAAAAGTCGTTTCCATACATATCTCGTTCAGTGTCTTTTTCATTGTTATCGCCATAACTTGGCCAAAGTGCGTTTCGATAGTCATCTTCGCCGGTCTTATCTGCTTCCCGCATCACATATCTTGTGTTATCTTTGCCTATGCCCGTCACCGACCATACTATGTGGCTTGGATTGACATATTTATAATCATCTTCTTTTATGGTGATATAATATGTATTTAAAAATTTATCGGAGCTATAAGTTTCAATATCAAAGCTTATTTGTTTGCTTTTTGTGTCTATGTCATCTGGAACAATGGCAAAATACATATTGCCTAGGGTTTTTGTCAAAATTTGAGCGCCGTCACTATCTACACTATCTAGATAACTATAAACAAAATCAAATTTGTAAATTCCGAAGCCGTCGCCATAAAGAACATTTTCAATAATCTCTTCTGGCTCATCTATATAAAAGGTTAAAATTTTGTTTTCAAGCACATTGTTGTTAATTGTTTCTTCATATAATGTTCGTGTTTCTGTGGTGTTTTCATTCCAATTTTCCGTTTGTTTATATGACAAGATAAGCTTAAAGTCTACGAAAGTATCGCTACTTCCAGAGATGTAATTTTCAATGTTTATGTTGATAAATTTTATTTCCGACCAATTGTAGTAGGCATAATTCACCGTTCTGCCATGTTCGTCATCAATAATAGTTACAGGGTCTTTATAGGTTGGGCGGAGTGCGCTTGATGAAGAGTGGTAACCTGTGTAGGTAACCTGAAAGTTGCTGTCTGAAAGTGACAGGCTGTTATCGTTTTGAGCCTTAGCGTTTAACATAGGCACAAAAGCAAAGATGCTAAGCGTCAGCATCATAATTGCAAATATTAAACTATATATTCCTTTTCTTATCATAAACTTATTTTATCACATAATTTATAAATTTAAAAATGAATTTTGCATATTTTTTTGTTTGACAATTATTTTTTTTAAATTTATAATAATTATATGGATGTTGAAATTGAAGAAAAAGAAGAAATAGAAATTCAAAATGACGAATTGAAGGAGTTGGTGGAGAAGATGAATGCTGAGCCACTTGTGTCTTCCTCGTCGCTTGAATGGATTAAAGAGGAAACGCTTGTTTTGATAGTAAAAACCAAAAGCGAGTTTTCCGATGTTCTTTTGTTAGGCAAAAAAATGGCAGACTATGTCGGGATTGCTACCTCTGTCTGCACGCAAAAATTTGTCGAGGGCGAAGATAAAATTTTTGAAATGCTTTTAAAATATGCGCCTTCATATAACCAGATTGCTGTTTTTTACAGTGATACCCCATTACTTCAAAAAGCTACCTTTTTTGAAATCATGCAATATTTTGCTTCAAAAAAGATGAATTTCTTGCCATTAAAGCGTGGCTTTGTGATAAAAAGTGACTATATTGAAAACTTTGCTTCGCTTTTATCGACACCGCTTGACCATTTCGGACGAGACGATTTTTATGTTGTCGATGACGCCATTTCAATGTCGTATGCTTTCAAAGTTCTAAGTAAAAGAATAATTGATTTTCAAAAATCGCAAGGGGTTGTTCTCTTTGGAGAAAATACGATTTTTATTGACGCCGATGTGCAGATAGAAAGTGGGGTTGTCATTCATCCAAACAATGTCATTAAAGGCGAAAGCGTGATTTGCAAGGGTGTAGTTCTTCAAAGTGGTAATACTATTGATAGTTCAATTATATGCGATGATGCTGAGGTTGGACATAGCTATATTAAAAACAGCAAAGTGCCAGAAGGAAAGGTGCTTTATGGTGCAAATTTAATAAATGAAACCATTTAGGAGGATGTATGAAGATTGTTGTAGGGTTAGGAAATTATGAGCCAAAATATGACCATACCTATCATAATATAGGCTTTGATGTTTTGGATGAAATCGCTAAAAGGTTGAATATCTCTTTCGATAAAAAGATGTGCAAGGGCTTGATTGCTGAGGGCAGGCTTGGAAGAGAAAAGATACTTCTTGTCAAGCCTCAAACATTTGTCAACCTAAGCGGTTATTGTGTTAAAGAACTAAAACAGAAGTATAAAGACGCGCGCATTTTGGTTATCGCCGATGACATTGACCTTCCAAAGGGTAATTTTAGGTATAAGGAACATGGAAGCGGTGGCACGCACAACGGACTAAGAAATATTGTTGAACAAATCGGCGAAGATTTTGAAAGAATAAGAGTGGGTATAGGACGAGATATATTTATGAGTCTAGCTGACTACGTCTTATCAAAATATGATAGAGAATACTTTGCTCCTATAATAGAAAAGGTGGCTGACGAGGTATTAGAAAGACTTAAATGAATTTTGTGACTGAAATATTAAACCATAAAGACATCGGCGGGGTTACGATTGGCGAAAAGTCCGTTTTAGTGTATTCGTTAAAGCGGGCTTTATATCTATGTGGCGATTTTGTGACGGCTAGTAAGCTTAAATATGCTTTATCATCGCTGGATAAAAAGGCGGAGATTATTGCATGTGGAAGAGAGGTAGAGGATGAAAGAGATGCCAATCTTTTTCCGTTTTCTAGTGCCGTGTCAAAGTTTTTGCAAGGCGAACTTGATTATCTTATCTTTTTGCCTTCATCCATGACAACTAAATTTGACATGGCGTTTTTAAAGGAAAGTTTTTTTGTTAATAAAGGAGAAGAATATTCTTTTGAAAATTTATCTTCTTTGCTTATATCTTATGGCTATGAGCGAACGGAGTATGTCAATATTGAAGGGCAGTTTGCTCTTCGTGGAGATATTTTAGATATCTTTTTGTTTGGCGAAGAAAGTCCTACGCGTATCGAGTTTTTTGACGAAGAAGTGGAGAGAATTATACATTTTGAAGCGTCTTCCATGAAAACTATAAGGGAATTAGATAGCGTTAAAATCTCACCATTAATCTTAAAATTTGGCAAAAATGTGGTGACTGATTTAAGCGAAAACATCGTCATTGATGAACCTTCAAAGATTGAAAATGAGTGCGCTATTTTAAAGGAAAGTCGCAAAAATTTGTCGTGGACAAAGGAAGAACTATTTGCAGAATTTTCGACACTTTTAGAGAAAAAACATTATACATTTTCTAATTTTGGCGAGAATGGCTATGACAATAAGACGATAGGACAAAAAAGTTATTTGACCGATTTCAATGCGCTCAAAAAAGATATTGAAATGTATAAGTTTGACGGCAACGCTATTCTTCTATTTGCCGGTCGCTTTCACGAACTTATGGAAGAGTTTTTGCTTGGAAACAAAATCGCTTTTAAAATTTTTGATGGTGAGCTTGAAAAAGGGAAGCTATATGTTGTAGATAAATATTTTCCTTTTTCATTCAGTTTTTTACAAGAAAAGATTATAGCCATCGGCACAGATGACTTATATAAAGCAAAGAGGGTTGAGTTTAAAAAGGGAAAGGAGAAACTTTCATTTTTGCCTAAGGTTGGCGATTATGTTGTCCATTCTTTTTATGGGATTGGTATATGTAAAGACATAGTAAGATTGAAGCTCACTAACTTTGAAAAAGACTACTTTGTGCTTGAATATAAAAACGGCGCACTTTTATATCTTCCAACCGAGCAAGCAAATGTGCTTTCGGCTTATATTGGAGGCGAAAATCCAAAACTAAACGCGTTAGGTTCGCAAGAATGGGTGCATTTAAAAAACAAAGTTAAAGAAAACTTAAAGGAAGTTGCGATTGAACTTGCGAAGATTTATAAAGAGCGTGCCACCATAAAAGGCTTTAAATTCGTTCGCGATGAAGAACTTGAACATGAGTTTGATGAGTTTTTTCCTTATGAGCTTACCTCCGACCAGCAAGAAGCAATAGCCGATGTTGATAAAGATATGGAAAGCGATAAAATTATGGACAGGTTGATATGCGGAGATGTTGGCTTTGGCAAGACAGAAGTGGCATTCCGAGCATGTTTTAAGGCTGTCTATAACTCTAAGCAAGTGGCGTTTTTGTGTCCAACAACGATACTTTCTGAACAGCATTTTCGTTCGGCAACCGCTCGATTTAAGCCTTTTGGTGTCAGAGTGGAGGTATTAAATAGATTTAAGTCGCAAAAAGAAACAAAAGAGATATTACAAAAACTAAAAAATGGCGAAATCGACATTTTAATAGGCACACACAAGATTTTAGGCAAGGAAGTGGAGTTTAAAGATATAGGATTACTTGTCTTAGATGAAGAACAACGCTTTGGTGTTAAAGATAAGGAAAAGATTAAGAAGTTAAAACAAAATATTGATGTGTTAACGCTTTCCGCAACTCCTATCCCACGCACGCTTCATATGTCGCTTAGTTCCATTCGTGACATCAGTGTGATTGCCACGCCTCCGAAAGACAGACTGCCTATTCAGACCTATGTCACAGATTACAGTGACCAGCTTTTGGTAGATACGGCAAGGCGTGAGCTTTCGCGTGGTGGCAAGGTGCTTATTCTTTTCAATAGAGTTTTAGAGATTTATAACTTCGCCTCTCATGTAAAGCATTTGCTTCCAGAGGGAAAGATTGGCGTGGCGCATGGTCAGATGATGGAAAAAGAACTTGCGCGAGTTATTGACGACTTATATAACAATAAATACAACATCTTTATAAGCACAACACTAATAGAAAATGGCGTAGATTTGCCGTCATTAAACACGCTTTTTGTGCTTGACAGCGACAAACTTGGACTGAGCCAGCTTTACCAAATAAGAGGTCGAATTGGACGCGGAGATAAGTTGGCGTATGCGTATCTCACCTTTGACAGAGGAAAGATTTTAACAGAGGATGCTTACAAAAGGCTGGAAGCAATCACAGAGTTTAGAGAACTTGGAAGCGGATTTAAGATTGCTATGCGCGACCTTGAAATTCGAGGCGCGGGCAATATTTTAGGCAAAGAACAACACGGACATATGCAAAAAATTGGTTACGATATGTATCTTAGACTCTTAGACGAAGTTACACGCTCTTTGAAGGGTGGCAAAGAGGTTGAGGCGAAAGAGATTAAAATTGAAATGCCGATTGATGCATATATAAACGAAGATTATGTTATTTCTCAGGAAGAGAGAATTGTCTTTTATGATAAGATAAGCCATATTTCCTCTGAGAGAGAAAAGGAAGAGGTTTTAAAGGAGCTTTCACTTTCAAACGGCGATGTGCCTAAGGAAACAGAAAATCTTTGCGAGATAGCCCTGCTTAAAAACCTTGCGCAGAATTTTAATGTTAAGTTGATAAGAATAAATCAAAAAGAATGCTTGGTGTATTTCTATAAATCCAAGGAAATAATTGACAAAAGATTGTCGAAAATGGGAGAATATTATAGTTTTAGTTTAAAATTTGAAGAGTTACCTATTCTAAAACTGAATAGCAATGAAAGTGTGGAAAATAAGATGAAAACTCTCATTGAAATGTTTTCTAAGGCGTTAGGCTAGAAAAAAGATGTAAAAATTAGCTTGTTTTACTTGAAATTTGTTGATATTTAAGCTATAATAATTGAGTTAAACTAACTTACGGAGATTTTATGAAGAAAAAAGTATTTTCACTTGTGCTATGTTTAGTTATGTGTGCTTCGGTGCTTGCCGGATGCAATTTGTTCGGTCGTGACCTTGAAACATACTATAACACTGTGGTTGCACAAATTAATTATGAGTATTCGATTGGTGCAGAAAATTTTTCTTACGTTGAGGACATAACTAAACGCGATTTAATAAATGCGTATAACAGTTATGGCTATAGCTACACTCAAAACGGATATTCACAAGAAGACGCAGTTGAAATGACGCTTGATAGTCTTATTAACAGAAGCTTGATGATAACAGAAGTTGAACGCTATTATAAAGAGGCTGGCGAAGAACTTTTAAATGACGCCGAAAAAACTTACCTATGGGAAGAAACCTATGAAGCTATCTATGACAATTTTAGGACTTATTACAACGAAATTTTAGGCATAGAGGACGATACGGCAAGCGGTGACGAAGAAACTTCTGGCACTATTTATGAGGCGTATGATAAACAAGCCACTCTCTACACTAAGCAAGATGGCTCTCTCGGCATTAAAAAGGTGGACATTGTCACAAATATTCGCGACAGCAAGCATGTTTTAAAAAATGAAGCTGGTGTTGTTTATGATGTTGAATATCAAGATGATGAAGGAAACTACATCTTTAAAGATTTAATTTATGATAATATCTTAGCATACACAAAAAAAGGTAACACAGGAAGCACCAATTTTAGGTCGGCGCTAAATGAATATATGAGCGTGGTAAGAGAAAATTATTCTTATCTTGACCTTGATGATGAAAAAACATGTTTTATATTTGAACTTGACAGGATTTATGACATTTTAAAAGACAATTACATGGTGGAAAAATACGAACAGATTTACAATAGACTTGCAAGCTCTGGCTCGACGGTCACCAATGTGAAAGTTGCTGATGTTGTTAAATACTATGAAAACAATGTGGTTGCAGATTATGAAAAGTATAAGAGTGATGCAGAAACTTTTGAAACAGATATCTTGTCATCATCAACTTCTCCAAATTATATTAATTCAAGCGAAGCAAAATATTTCAATGTTGCAGTTGTCAAAATCGCCTTTGAAGAGGGAAAGAAAGAAGCTCTTGACACAAAATTAACGAACGGCATGGATATAAATGAATATTACAGCGAATTATTGAAATTATATACATCAGCAAATGTTGAAATAAAAGACGCTTCCACCGGCGAGGCGACAGGAAAGACGATAGGAGCCGAAAATCTTTTATCTCAAATTGAAGATGCTTTATTAAAAACGCGTGACTATCTTGATTATGACACGGTTATAAATGATACAGAAAAAGTAAACGAAATTTTATACATGAGTGGTGTTTCACAAAGTGCCTCAGAAGAAATAAAAGAAGAAACAGTTAGGAACTATGTTGAAAGATACAACACAGAAATAGCTCATGAAAAAGCAGAAGCTTTCTTAAATTACTATTACTATTATAATGATGACACAACCTATTTAAATCAAGATAAACTTTCAGTGTTTGGAATTTCAAATTCTGGTGAAGTGCTATATAATGAAACATATTCAAGTGCAAATGTCAGCGATGAAAGCATGGAAGACTATGAGATGTATAACGAATTTCAAGAGGCAATAAAGGCTCTCTACAATGACGGCAATGCAAAAGTAGGCGACATTTCAAATGTGGTTAGAGGCAGTGACGGAGTTTATATTCTTTTCTATGCAGGCGAGGTGAACAACTTATTTTCAGGAATAACTGAGGACTTCTCATTGACGCAAAAGGATGTTTTAAAACTTGCCAACACAACTCTTAATGTGTTTACAGACAAAACTATCTTTGACCAAATTTATGAAAGTCTATATGTTGATTCAGCATATGGTGAGTATGAGGAAAACAGTATCAATAGACTTAAAAATTCTCTTACGTTAGGAAACGATGACGGAATCGTTAAGCATGTTGACAAGTATAAGGACTTATATTAATAAAGCGGTCAAAAACTTTTGATTTTCAATTAAAAATCTATTACAAAGAAGAAACTTTTGTTAATTATTGACAAATGTTTCTTTTTTTTGTTAAAATAATACTATATGGACGACAAAAAGGCTGTGGAAGAAATCGTTGAGAATAATAAAGTAGAAGAACCTGAGGTAAATAAGAAGGGCAAGTTTTTTTCACGCCTTAAAGAAAAACATGACAAGAAAGTAGAAGAAAAACTAGAAGAATTTAAGAAAGAAGATGTTAAAAATAAAGAGGTTGTTGAGGAAAAGCTGGAAGAGGTCAACAAAGAAGTAAAAAAAATCAACACAAAAAAGCAAAAGATTATCAATATCTGTTTTCTTATCTTTAATATAGTTCTTGTTGTTGCAATTTTGCTTTGGAATTTGTTGGGCTCGGATGAAGGCTTTACGCCATTAAGCCAACTTGAAATCCACTGGGAGTTTGTGCTTGTTTATCTTGTTTTTGTCTTTTTAGCTTTTTCATTTAATGTTTTTGGTGTTCACAGGATGATTTACAGAAAAACATATAAATCAAGGTGGCTCTTAACATATAAAGCGCAAGCTATTTGCAAATATTATGATGATATAACTCCACTTGCGGCGGGCGGGCAGGCTTTCATGACTTCATATTTAATAAATCATGATGTTCCAGCGTCTACTGCGCTAAGTATTCCTATGGCGAAACTTATCTTTTCAGATATTGTCTGGGCAACTGTGTGCTTGGCGTGCTTAATTAGCGCAAGTTTCAACACTGCGTTATCGGGCTTTACTTTTATTTCTGTCACAAGTATCATAGGTTTAATCCTCTCTTTGGGTATGGTGACCGCTATCTTATTGGTGTCGCTGACAAAGTTTGGCAAAAAACTTGTTTCCTGGCTGTTAAAATTAGGCAATAAACTTCATTTAATCAAAAATTATGAAAAAAAATATCAAAGCACAATGAAAGTTGTAGATGACTATCAGGCTATTATGAAAGAATATAGCAAGTCTGGTTGGGACATCGTTTATCAAATGCTACTTGTTACTTGTGCGAATGTGGTTACAAAATCAATTCCTTTCTTTATTTATTGCATTTTTAAGGGATTTCCAGCAACAGGGGCAGGCGAACTTTATTCGACCTTCTTTATGGCGGCGGCGTTGATTGAGTTGTCTTCAAGTTTTATTCCTCTCCCGGGAGGCTCGGGCATGAATGAAATCACCTTCACAATTATTTTTAGCAACATCGGAGGGTTAGGCGGAGAGACCTTTTGGGCGTTACTACTTTGGCGATTTGCGACATATTATTTCCACCTACTTCAAGGCTTGCTTGTAATAGCTTATGACACACTATACGGCAACAGAAAGTGGAAGTGGACAAAAAAGCGCGCTGCTCTTCAACAGGAAAGTCAAGTTTTTAAGGCTAAGCAAATAGAACTTTTCCGAGCAGAGAGAAACAAGCGTCGCAAGCGTGAAAAAAGTGCTAAATTATTGAATAATTAATCATCTTTAAAGTTAAACTAAGGATATGAAAAAGTCATATCCTTATATTTTTACAATCGTTATTTTAGTTGTTTTGCTTGGAATTTCGCTATACCTAGGTTTTTCAGGCTATCTTTTTTCTGTGGCAATGAACAACATTTCCTCAGATTTAAGCTTGGGCGAAACGGTGGAGGTGGAAATTTCTCCAAATGAAACCAGCGTGCTTTCGTTTACGCTTGACGGCTCATATCTTCCGAATGAGAAAATTCCGCAGGTGGTGCAAATAAGGGCGTCTGATGTTGATAAGGAGATGAGAGTGAGAGTTAAGGCTGAGATTTTTGCACGAGATAATCTCACTCCTATTGACTTTGTGGCAAATCAAAATTTTTTAAAGGCAACTGATGGTTACTTTTATCTCAATGACAATTTAGCAGGCGGGAACAAAGTTACATTCTGCGACTACATTGTCATTCCTGCGGAAGCAAAGTTAAATAGCAAAGAGAAATATATTTTGACAATTGTTGTTGAAAATATTGACGCGAGTTTAGAAAATATTTGGGGTGACTTTGAAATTGCGTAAAATTGCTAGACTTTTATCATTTATTTTATTAAAATGAAATAAAGAGGTAAAAATGGAAGAAAAAATCAAGGTTCCTGTGCCACCAAAAAAGTTTCCACCTCCACCACCTAACTTATCTAAGGTGGGGAGTGTTAAAAGTGACAATGAAGAGGTAAAAAAAGTTCCTCCTCAGCCTTTGTCACAGAATTTACCGCCAAAAACTGACATAGTAAAAGAAAATGCGGAAGAAAAAGTTAATGTAACGATTGACGCTAAGGATGAAAAAAAAGAAAAAAAGGAAAAGATAAAAAAAGAAGTTGATAAGATAAAACTTTTATCATGGTTTGGTATAGTAGGTGGAGGATGCTTACTTATAGTCTTTCTTGTGTTATTAATTGTGTTGTAAATTAAGTAAAAATACAAATAATTTTCATATATTTAAGAAAAATTCAGCAGATTTTCTGTTGAATTTTTATTTTTTGGCAAAAATTAGTTTATGAAAAAAATTTTAGTATTTGTTTTTATTGCCTTGATGATAGGTGTTTCTTATTTTGCTAAGGATACCTATAATCCTTTATTTACGCTTGCTGAAACATATAGGGTATGTTTAATTGTGAAGGACGATAGCTTAAACGAGGGAGAAATAATCTCTTGCGGAGATGTTGATTTTGTTTATTGCACAAAAGAGGAGGGGTTGAATATGGTGAAAAAAGTGCCGGTTACGGGCTTAGAGTTTTATTTAAAGAATGTAAGTGCTGATGAAATTTTGAAAATTTTGAAAGCCACAATTATAGAGGAAAGTGAAGTGCAAGAGATTAGATTAATCTATGCATACTCACCTTTCTATCAAGACGCTGTCCTGGTTGACGGCAAAAAGGTCAACTTGCAACTTGCCTTTAAGGGGAACGAAGTTATAGCTGGATTTCCATTGATACTCACGGGTTATTAAAAAAATTTGAAAAATTTATGTTTAAACTTTAAATTTTGTGACAATAACATAGGCATGGAGGAAAACATGGAAATAAAAACAAATAAATTTAAAAACTTTTTCAAAAGATACGGCGCGCTTGCTCTTGCAGGAGTGTTTACTGTGGCAATTGCCTTGACTGTTGCGTTGACGGTTGGAGGTAAGGCGAGTGAGGTTTCGACCACTGACTTAACCTTTCAGACGCCTATGAATAATGCGGAAATAATTAAGGATTATTCAGACACAAAATTGCAATACAACGACATTTTAAATAGATGGGAAATTCACCTCGGCATAGATTTTACATCTTCAACTGACACAAGTGTCATGTCTGTGCTTAATGGAACGGTAACAAGTGTTTCCAGCAACAGCTTGGAAGGCAATATCGTAGAAATTACTCATGATAATGGTTTTGTCAGCGTCTATTCTTCATTGAACGACAATGTGCTTGTAAGCGAGGGCGATGAGGTTAAAAAAGGCGACAAAATAGGCGATGCTTCAAATTCGGCAGGCAGAGAATTTGATGACGAAACAGCTCTTCACTTTGTTCTTTTTAAAGACGGCGTAGAAGTTGACCCAAACAATTATTTAGATTTAGGCAACAAGTAATTTTACGATTTAAAAACCAAAAAGACTTGCAAATGGCTTGCAGGTCTTTTATTAAAAGCTTAATTTAAAAACAATGAAATATTTTACAATAATCTATATATTTTGATAAATATTAAAAATATTTAATTAAATGTCGAAATTATCGTAAAATAAGTTGATTTTTAATAAGTTATTATGATATTATAAGTCTATCGGAGGGCAATATAATGATTATAGAAAAAGTAAAAGAATTACTTGCAGAACAACTTGGAATTGACACAAAAACAATCGGCGATGATGCAAACATCTTAGAAGATTTGGGCGCTGATTCACTTGATATCATAGAGATGTTGATGACGCTTGAAGATGAGTATGGCGTAACTATTCCTGATGACCAAATTAATCAGGTTAAAACTGTCAAAGAGGTTGCTGAGCTTATCGAAAAGTGTAAAAAATAGACAAACTTTATCATATTTCGACAAATTCTCTCATATTTTGTATATGGGAGGATTTTTTTATGAAGCCTTATATAGTTAGCCGAACGCGAGAACTAGGGGAGTATGTTTTAAAGACGCATGACACGATAAGAGAAAGTGCAAAAAAGTTCCACCTCTCTAAAAGCACCGTTCATTATGACCTTTCAATCAGATTGAGAAAAGTGGATTATGTTTTATATGAAAAAATTAAGAAAATACTTGATAAACATTTTGAAGAGAAACATATTCGAGGTGGCGAGTCAACACGAAAAAAGTTTGAAGAGAAAAGACTTATAAAAGACGCTTAATTTTTGTGATATTATTTTAAAAAATAAAAATTATAAAAAAATAGCCCAAAAAATCATTTTTTAATTAAAAAAAGGCTATTTTTTATTGTTTTTTAATAAATTTTTGCTATTTTATTTATTTTTTTTGTATTTTTAATATGCATATTTTTGCATTCGGTCGACAAAAGGAAATAATTTTATATGTTTATTAAATTAAAATAAAAAAATAAATTTCGTAACTTTAAATTATTTTTGCTAAATTATTTTGATTTAAAAAATTATTAGTTTATAATATATAATATATTATGCCGAATTTATCTAAATATTTTATTTGCTTAATGCAAATATTATCTAAGGAGGAGTCATGAGAAAAATTGCACTAGGAATTCTTAGCGTGTTCATGCTTTTTGGAGGGATGCTTTTAGCGAGTTGCTCAAAAGAAAATCCTTCTCTTTCGTTATCTACTAACTACATGGAAATTTACACTAACGACACTGATAAAGATAACTATCAAGAGGATGTGGTTGAAGTGACGCTAAATGGTTCAAGTGACGGCATCGGTGTTCAGGTAGAGTCTGGCAGTGATGTTGTTACATATTCCACATCTAAAAAGAACGCTTCTTCTTATGCTGTCACTCTTAAAGCAATTAAGTCTGGCAATGCAAAGGTTAAAATTTATGCTATGGCAAACCAAAGCGTTTATGATTATCTTGATGTCAGCGTGTTGACAATTCCTACCTCCACAAGCATAATCGACCAAAATGACCCTGACGGACGCACTTCACTCTTTGTTGTTAAGGAAGGTAGTGGAACATTTCTTGATGTTGATAAATACATATCTTTTGCACCAGCTGATGCAAATGTCAAAGATGTTGTTTGGATGTTAAAAGATGTAAACACGGATGAATATGTGACAGAGTTTGCTCAAAGTAATGGAACAGAGGTTGTGACAACTGCGAAGATAGAAGACAATAAACTTTATGTATATAATGGCTATACTAACCCTAAAATTACCGTTCACGCTATTGTGCAAAGCAATGAAGAGTTGTCGCAAGAGATAGACTTTCAAGTTATCGAAAATTCTACAATTGGGGCTTTTTCAATTGATGGAAAAACTTTGCTTGGCGAAGGTGACAATGTTGAAATTGACCTTGTTAGGAACAACAGCTCAACCGACGATGCGCCTTCTGAGGTTAATGGTGAAATTACTATAAATACTTTTGATGAAAATATGACGATTACTCCAAAAGCATATCTTAAAGACAGTGGCAGAGAGGTGGACACGAGAGAATATTTCAAGTTTACAATTACTGAAAGAAGCTATGATGGTGTAAATTCTGCATTGACTATTGATTTTACTATCAATGCTCTTTATGATGACTTCACTATGGAAAAGCGTTTTGGCGAGTTATATTTTGGATTAGAGTTAGGTTACAGCAAATATATCTATTCAATTAACACAAGAGATGAACTAGAAAAAGAAGCAATTTTAAATCTTTCTTTTGTTCCTGAAAGCGTTGTGATTAGAGATAGTGCTGGTAATGATGTTGGCGGACAAGTCATTGACCTATATTCGGAGTATTATAACTCTCAAGGCTATCTTCTTTCTTGCAATGTTTATCCTGATGACATTCCTTTAACTAACAGCACCTATCAGGTGAGAGTGAATATCGGTGGATTGACTAATATTGATAGTGTGGATGATGTTCTTCATATCTACAATAGAAACACAGGCGTAGAAATTGAGTGGTCACGCGTAGAAGGTTCGGCGTCTACTTATATAACAAAAGAAATTCCAAACGGCACAGCACTATATTTTAGAAGTGGTGATTTGGGTGGAAAAAATTCGATTAATGGCTTTGAAATAAACTTTATAGCAACAGGAAATCCTGCTATCGCCACAGAAACTATCACAGCGAATCTCTATCATATAACCATGGGCTCTACTATGGAAGTTGAAGAGGTATTCTTTGACGATCAAGGAGAAGAGACTGGCTCCACAGATGATTATTCGGCAACCAAATATATTTCCTCAGCTAGAAATGCGCTTGGTGTTGCTGATGCGAAGGAATACTATTTTAAAATCAGTGGTATTTCATCCATTGAAGGACTTTTGTTAGAAAAAAGCAATAATAAAAATTTCAATATTTCTATGGAAGAATATAGGCGTTCAGGGCAGATTGAAGAGCAGTTTGTGATTGTAAAGGTAACCGTAAGCTTAAACGGTGTTGAGTTTAGAGATTTTACCTCCTTTAATTTCTATCACAAATCAGGCTTGAACTCAAATAATATTTCAATTGAGGCGTTCAATCCTCTTGCGACAGTGTCAATTTACAACAATAGTAAAGGCGCTAATAACATTTACGATGAAAAAAGCGAAAATCAAAGCTATGTTCTCTCTGGCGGAGAGATAGTCGAAGGCAACGAAGATATGAGTTTGTCAAGTTTACTTGTTTCAGCAGGCTCAAATGTTTCGCTCCTACTTGATTATCAAAATGCGACATTAGATACCTCTAATGTTTTAGCAGGATATCAGTTCTTCTACCTTGATAGCACAGCTGCTCAGATTAGCGATGAAGAGTTTGAGTTGCTTACCATTCAAGGCATAATAGATCGTGGATTATACAACAATTTTAATACAGGCGCTAACAACGATTATAACTATTTTACTTTTACTAATGGCGAGCTTAGAGTTAGCAATTCTCAGTTTGTTATCTATATTATGGTTCGCTTCTTCGGTTATGACGAAGAACATAATTCGGTTACTTTTGTCAGATTTTTTAGATTAGAAAGTTTTTATCCTGTTACCTCTCTTAGAAGCGATATAGCTGAAACAACTCTTCTTTCAAAAGAGAGCTTGTCGGTCAATGATGAGGCTTTAAGTTCGGTGGATGTTAGTTTGACTTTAAGAGGTGACGACAATCTGGCGACATACTCTGATTTGTCTTATTTTAAGGTTATTCTAGGCACCAGCACGAGTTATGTTACAAATGGTAACGAAGAAATAGATGGTTCTTTAATAGGGCAAGAAAATAACTTTGATAATATGATTTCACTCAATGAAATTTCATATATCTATAATGATTATTTACTTCTAACTAATTTTAGGGTTGTAGCCAATGAACTTAGATTTAACATAAGTGCGCAGTCTACAAAATTCCAAAATGTTGTCGGCGAGGCGATTAAAGTCCAATATGCTTTCAAAAATTCCATTTTCCCAGAAATAATAGATGTAACTATTCGTCAAGTCGATAGGGTGGAAAAGATAGAGTGGTTGAATGGAGGCATAACTTCTCAAATCTATCTCAACCTTGCCTCAGACGACAGCACTGACAAATCATATACAATCAATATGTCGGTTGCACCAAATGAGGCTTACAATAAAGAGCTTACATACTATTATCAGCCTATGGACAACAATCAAAACATCTTACAGATTACAACTTCTTCGCTAGGTCAGTCTTTTACCTTGTCTATTAGAGATACAAGCCAAGGCGGTTGGGGATATCTATATCTACTTCCTGCCGATATGATAAAAATTGAAAGAGGAACGCAAAATGCTTTGACTTACAAACTTGTAGATGGTGAATATGAACCTTATTATCGTCCACTTGATGAAATTCATAATTGGTATAGTGAAGTGGTAAATGGTGAAAACGGCGCTTTAAACTACTTCTTAAATAATGACAACGAAAAGGTGTATTATAAAGACATTATCGTGCAAATAAGAGTGACGGTTGCAGACGGGAAAAGTGAAGAAACAGCCATTCGTGTTTATAACGAGGAAGATTTTAATGCGATAAAACTAAATCCAACACTATATTATCGCGTGATGAATGATATCACTTTAAATAATTGGAAAAGCTTTGATTTTTCAGGTATGATTTTTGGTGATAACGACAATGTTATGCTTACGATAAACGGTGAAAGTTTGGTTAACTCACTTTCAGGCGTTATTAAAGACTTAAATATTCAAGGTTCAGTCACAGGAGGCGCATTTGTTGCAAGAGAGATTAAAGGAGAAACAATAAATATCTCTAACAATACATATTTAAAGCCGACGGTCGAAAATGTCAATGTTGATGTCATTTATGATGACGAAAGCAAAAATTATGTTTCAAGCAGTGTCAGCGGAAGTTATAATTTTGGGGAAGGCACTTATGCGGGCGCAATCGCAGGCGTAAACGCTGGAAATATCATAGATTGCAAAGTCTACGGCGTCAACATGAACACGGCAGAAGCAAGTTATGTCGGTGGTGTTGCAGGTTACAGCTTTGGTTTAATTTCTGGCTCTGGCGTGGAATTCTATAATTTTGCAGGTGACAAGCCTAATAAATTTTTAGGTGGCACGGTTGGCGGACTTGTTGGCTACTTTGGTGCTGATGGCAAGAACGCTACCATAAGAGATTCCTATGTCTATGCTTTCAATCTCAATAACGGCATTGGTAGTAGCAAGATTGGTAGTTATACAAATAATATTTCTGCAAATATTGCTTTCAACGCTATCGCAGGAACAATCAATGCAACAGGTTCAAATGCGATTGAAACTTCCTTTGCGTTTATGGGTGATTATGCGCTTTTAGCGCCACAAAATTCAAACGTTACCATTAAAAATTCCTATATTTCTAATTACTACTTACAAGAGGGGTCATATTATCCTAAATTTACCTATTATGCTGGTGATGGTAATGTTTATTCTGCGGCATACGAAAGTTTAGGAAATACCGTTTGGTCGCTTGACAGTTCAATCTGGGAGATTGAAAATATTTCAACTGAAATTAACTTTGGCTATCCTTATTTGAAGAATGTTACGCAGACACCAAAAGTTTCGGTTGCTCAAACCATTCATACAGTTGACGGCAAAAGTTTGGCGGTTGATAATGGTGTAAATGGCATTTTATATAACTATAATGTCAAAGAGCCGATTACGGGAGATATTGCAAATGGCGAGCTAAAAAGCTACAACACAATTTCAGTCAGCGAGCTGTTTGGTGTCACCGAAAAAGAAGCGGAAAGCTTGCTTGTTTCTGTAAACAATCAAGAATATGCTTCCTTCTCAAATTCTGCCATTATAACTCAGAAAACAACAGATAATTTAGTTGATAGAACGGTGGTTTTAACTCTCGTAAGTAGAACTGATTTTAGTGAAACGAAAACTTTTGAAATTATGATTTTAGACGCTATTCCGACCTTTGTTACAACAATAAACGGCGCCGAAATTCGCGACAATCAGATTGTCAATATTCAAACAGGCATTGATAATACACAAAGCATTAACATTGTTGTAGATGACAGCTTGTATCTCTATGGCGAAAGATACACTCTTATCTTAGACGATTATGAATATTATAACGAATTTGATGAATCTAATGTGTTTGAAAAGGAGACTGAAACATTAACTTACTTCTCCTCTCAGGTTGTAGGTGGAACGATTGTCTATGAGGCAGAAAATGCCCGTGAAAACGGCTATGTGTCAGCGAAAATCTCACTCGGATTAAAAAATCTTGAAGATAAACACTCTTCTTACGCCGAGGCGATAAAAGAGAACAATCAAAGGACGATTTCTCTTTCCTCTTACGATGGAGCTAATTCACTTGTGGTTGATAGCACAGCGCTACGGTTAAAGCCTCATGAAACGCAGATGTTTAAGGCAGATTTAGTGTCAGATAATATAAACGACAAAATCAACATTCAAATAGGTTATGAAGATGATATATATAATATTATATATAATGATAAGAATAACGGAACGATCACGATAAACGATAATTTAGTGCTTGATATTTCTATCACCAAGGCAGAAAGCAGTTTAAGTTACAGCGTGCTTATAGGTGTCAACAGAAATTATAGGCATAAAGTCGATAAAGATTATAACTTAAAGATTTTTGTTCGTCCAGAAAGTCAGAAAAACAGCGACAAATATCTTAGAACGATAAGTCTGCTTGTTCAAAAGCAAACAATTGAGAATGTCAATGTTGTAAACTACATGGTTAGCGGTAAACAACTTAGAAATAATACATGGTATTATGTTAGAACCGACCAAATTACTTCAACTATCACTCCGGGAACAGAAACAATACTAGCGCTTGAAGTAAATCCTAATTTTGCTCATATGTCTAACTTTAAGGTGACATATACTTTATCTAACGCCTCAGCAGGAACGGTGAGCCTGTCTAGACTTATGTATAAGGAATACTATGGTTACTATATAAACACATCAACAACAGAGTCGCTTAATTCGCTGAACTCCACAGAACGCGGACTTATGGTGACGCCAACCGATGATGATTTAACAAACGGCACTTACTATTTCCGTCTTTATGTTTCTTCAAGCTTCACAGCAAACTCTGTGATAAATATCACTTTCACCTTCTATGACGGAGATGAGGTGCTTACAACTTCGACAAGTTCATATTCGATAGATTACATACAAGAGGCGGTTGTGCGTGTCAACGGCGAAACTTCGGTTATTTTAGCTAAGAGTAGTTCGGCGACCGTCACAGTGGAAGTAGACAACGACCAAACCTTAGACAGCATATACCTTAGCGGTCATGGCGATTATATCACAATGACAAATATTGAAGCGGTTGACCATGGCACTTACACTACCTACACGGCACACATAAACACGAGTGTTCTTTCCAAACTTGCAAATGGTGCTAGCACAGGTTCGTTTACAGTCGAAGCCTCAGTTGTTGGCTATGTGAATGGCAGAGCGACATATAAATATAGCTATGCCACAATCTATCTTGTAGATTTCACAATAGATCCCGAAGAGGTTGGTGTCGCTTCTTCCGCTTCCACAATAATTTATGGCGGACAGGAGTATGATGCTTTTCATTCGTATATCAATGCAAGCTCAACTCTAAGCTTTGACTACCAAATCAATCCTGAGAGTTATAACTATAACACGGCAAATGTCGATGAAGTAAAAGCGGTCAATGAATTACTTGCAAAACGCAGTGATTTTAGAGCGGATGGTTATTATAGAGATGAAGCTAATTCTTATTATATCAACTGTAAATTCAACACATCGACGGGTAGATATGAGGCTCTTTCACTAAGAGATAGGCTTTATTATGTAAACAGTGACGGCTCAGCGACGGCTATCTATAATGTAAACCAAGGAAGCTTCCTTGAAAATTCCACTTTTGATTTCAGCGGTGGGACATCTGGTAATGGCATCACAATTAAAGGCAAGCAATCGGGCAGTGTTCTTTTAAGACTTAAAACCTTTATAATTATTGGCAATAATACCTTTGAATACGATTATGATTTTGTTGTGAGAGTGGAGATTTGGACGGATGAAGAAGTGCCTATTCCTATCTATACAGCAGAGGAATTCTTGCGATATATGAACGGAAATGAAGATAGTGAAGGCAATTTAGAAACAGGCGACTATATTTTGATGAATGATATCGTGCTTACAAATTACACTCCTTTATCTACCATGTATGTAAATAGTTTAGACGGCAATGGCTATACAATCTTCTTAAATTCCTTTAATTACAATACTTCTTCCACCGAGTTAAATCTTGCACTATTCAGCGAGGTTACTGAAAACACAACTATCAAAAATGTTAGGGTGAATGTTTATAACGGCGGTCAACTCACTGTCAATGTCAACACTTACACAAATATTAATATTGCCGGATTTGCTCTTGTAAACAATGGTATAATCTATAACTCAGATGTTGTTTCCTTCTATGATGTAAACAATTCTCTTCGCAAATTGTCGGGCGATAACGGCATTGTGGTAAATTTTGTTAAAGGTAATGGCGGTCAGGCGACCGATTTAACCACGGGTGATATTAGTCCTGAAAATGTGAATATTGCAGGCTTTGTTTTAACTAATAACAATGTTGTGACAAATTCGCGTGTTGGCGGTGAAACATATAAATATATCCGTGAAGAATTTGACGAGAAGTATTATGATGAAATGTCGCTTTCTCTCTTTACAGTTCAAGGTCAAGGCTATGTTTCAGGCTTTGTAGGTGAAAACACAGGCACAATTTCCGCTTCCTTTGCAAGCAATGTTGAGATAATTAACAGCATGAGAACAACACTCTCTGAAACTGCTGGATTTGTCAGACACAACAACGGTAATATCAACACATCTTATGTTAAAGGCGCTTATCAGTCTGACAGCTCCGACGAATATTTCTATGACGGTTCGACCATTTCAGCCACCGGTAAAGTTGGCGGATTTAGCTACTACAACAACGGCACAATCAAAAACTCTTATGTTAATTTTGCCATAGAAACGGACGAGGCAAGAAGTTATCTGTCGGCTGGCTTTATCTATGAAAACGACACAGAAGGCATCGTTTCATTGTGCTTCGCGCAGGTTAAGATGTCAGAAGAAGACAGTTCATACATCAACAATATGAGTTTCTCTGGCGTTGATGAAAAAGGCAACAGCCTAAATAAAAATGATGTTGGAATTTCTTACTGCTATTATTATAGTGACGAGCGCAATATTGATATACAATCGAATTATGATATAGGCGCATATGCAATTTCAAGAGTTAATGATGAAAGCATATATTATCGTTTCAGCTTTACATCAACGGAAGGCGCGCTTGACGGCATTTGGACAATGCAGGGAGGCGATGACGGTATAACTCTTGCTAGTGCTGACCATATAGCTTTTTCAAATAGATATATTGTCTATAACGAAGAAAATGAAGAAGAATATTCACTCTTTTACAGCACGCTTAGAGATTACTCTACAAGAGCGTATGTTGACCTTTCATATGGCTCTCTCAACAATCCTATCATAATAAGAAATTCGGAAGATTTTGCAAAGGCAACAGGCAAGGCGACCGATGTTGAAATATCTTCTTATAAGCAATATTATAATGACCATGAGGTGTTTGGTCACTATCGTTTTGTGAGCGATATTGATTTCGGCACGATTGACCAAAATCTTGATGATAATAACGCGATAAGGCTTACCACCACAACAAAAGACTTTACGGGTATTCTTGACGGCAATGGCTTTACCATTCACAATATGAGTTTGGAAAGTTCAAGTGTTGTAGAAAACTACGGACTATTTGCACGCATTAAAGACGGTAGCATTATGAATTTAGGGCTTGAAGTTGCCTCTGTTCATAATGGTAATGCAAGCATAGTAGGAACACTTGCTGGCACTGTCATAGACTCTCGCCTTGTGGGCTTAACATTAAATCCTGTGGACGCAAGAGATGAGGAAGACATGCTTGTGGCTATCTCTATCCACGGACATAATATCGTTGGCGGTGTTGTTGGTGCTGTGTTTGGAAATTCAAAGCTCTCTGATATTATAATAGAAGATATCGATGTCGCAGCAAACTATTACGATGAAAATAAAGAGGTTAGGTATGAACCTAATGGCAATGGTATAGTTATTCCAAACGACAATTTGGTCGGCGAAACATTAAAGATGATAATAGAGGCTGGTGGCTCACTAAAAGGAAATATAAGTTCTTTGTCATACGCAGGAGGACTTGCGGGGTATGTTGACATCTATCAGTATGAAGATGAAGAAAATGTGACATATACGGGCTCTGTGGATTATAGTAGCTATGACCTTTCAACGATTAGAATTTATAATTCAATCAATATTTACGGCGAGGTTGCTGGTGGATTTGTCGGCTATCTAAGTGCAACCACAATCGGTTATGATATGGGCTTAGAGCTTGATGCTGACATGGGTTTGACAAATCCTTCCTATATCACCGCTAAAAATCTATATGCTGGCGGTATCGTTGGTGAAAGTTATGGCGGACTGTTTGCTAGCTATGCAGAGTATTCAAGAGAATTGCAAGACACAATAGAAGAAAATATGTATTCTTACTATAATGGCGGAACAACTGTAGAGCGTGGGCAAACAAGTATCTTCTCTTATACAGCGGAAGAAAATGACAAAGTAAACAAAGACAATAATCCTTACTTTGTTGGCGGACTTGTAGGCTATGCTGGTGGTGGTTACATCACAACCTCATACAACAGATTGAATGTCGTTTCAAATATGTCAAATCATGATGACTATGAAGGTTATTTTGGCGGACTTGTGGGTGCTGTCAATGCTGATTATTATTACACCTCAGAAACCATGCTATCTCGCAGTCAGATTTCTTACTTCATGAACGAAACATATTTCAGTGGTGTTTTAAACACAACAACAAATATGCAGGGCGGTGGTGCGATTGGCTTGATTACAAGCGATAGCATTGTTGGGCTTAAAAATGTCAACACCATGCCGTATTATGAAAACAACCCTGACAATATGAGTAAACTTTTTGGACTTATTGGTGGTTTTGAAACCGATGTTATGGACGGCGGAAACATATCTTTTAAAACGCCAACTCATATCTATCTTTTAGATAATTTGAATGGTCACTATGATGTCGTTTCGGGTGGCAGTTTGGCAGGTGGAGAATCTCCAACAACCAGCATTGCCGTTTCTGCTTTGTATCTTGCTCAAAACGATGTGACCGTTAATCTAGCAACTAGATATAACTATATATTTGGTTACACTGACTCCTTAATAAAAGTGGTAAACTCTAACCTTGATGAAACAGTAACTTCGCAAATTACCAACGACAGAATTATGCAAGTTGAATGGATGAAAGATTTGCCGACAATGGAGCTAGGATATACCAAGATGAACCAATATTTCCTAAGAAATGATTGGGACCCTAACTATTGGGAGCATGAAGTTAACACTCTTTATCCAAGAATTGTTTTGACACCTCGCACAAATGTTGTCTTTTTGGATGCCTATGAAGAGAGCATACGCAGTGTTATGGAGGCTATCCACAGCAATTCTTCGCTGACGGTTGTCGTTCGTGGTATGATTGAACCGGATAATCCAAGCGGTGGCTATACGGATGTCAATCTCACCGGTTCTTATGAAAACGGCGAGCCGATTATAGATGCTATGGACAGGGCAACGAATTTCTCTGGAAAATTCATCTCCTATGAAGAATATATGAAGACACGAAGCGAGGGCGTTATTTCATCGCAAGATGTTGTGGTAAAAGGTGAAGGTGGGTATGTTCTCGGTGGAACAGCAGGCGAAAATGTTGGACTAATCCTTGACCAACCTATCTTCAAAAGTGTCGACTATGGCTTTGAGTTGAATGGTCTAAATATCTACTATGTCAATGAAGAGATAGAAACAACCAAGTCAGGCTACACTTCGCTTTTGGTGGCTAGAACAGCGACAAATGCGACATTTACCAATCTTGATATTCACCTAAATAGCTCTCTCACCTTGCAAGCTGACACGTCTGGCATGGCGGGACTACTTACAGCAGAAGCGGTATCTTCTGATTTCCTAAATATAAACATCATCTTTAGAAGAGATAAAGACGCTGACACTAACGCAAGTGATATTCTTTTCAACGATTCAGCATCAGACCTTTTGGATGGTGAAAGTCAGTATTTTGGAATTCTTGCGGGCAGAATGGTTCAAAATTCGCCATATAAGGGCATGACGATTTCTAACATCAACTTTGCAGTGGAAGAAAAGACGACGGGTGGCTCGGGAAGTCTGATAAATGAAGCCACAATTAAGGTCGATTTTGACAGAACTTCGGATAAATCATACTCATTATTCTTCGGACTGCTTGCAGGTGACAGCTCCATTGATGACAGCGCCAATATTTCTACATTTAGAATGACATCTTTAAATAGGTATCTTGAAAATGACTATAATATTGAAATTTCGCTTAATAACCCAATAGTTGCCGACGCTCTTAAAGAATTATATGTAGGCGCTTACTTTGGACGGGCAAATTTCACTGTTATTGAAGGTGTTTTAAGTGATGATAACTATCCTATTAATGGCATAACCATAAATCAAGGACTAAAAGTAGAAACGGAATATGTAGGCTTAGGTTTTGGTAAGGTGACAGGCAGTGGAACTATGTCAATAAGCACCAATGTCGAGCGTGAGGTTTTCTTCAATGTGCAGGGAGAGATATGGCATGAGGCTCCAAGGTCTATATCAGAAGGCAGTGCAACGACGGCTTATGTTGGAGGTCTTATTGGACAGGCGGAAATGAACTTAATTTCCATTGACAACACAGTAAAAACCGAGGTGTTCGTGCGCGCTCCAGATTATATTGGGACATTTACATGGGGCAAAGCATATATTGGTTCGCTTATAGGTAATTTAAATGGATCATTAAGCGCCGAATCTTTTGAAACAAAGAATACTTTGTATATGGTTGCCAATGAGAGGTCGCAATTTGAAACAGATATTTATTACGGACTTGTTGGTGCAACGAGCGGAGCCTCATCTGTTGAGCTTGGCACGGGTCAAGATGTGAAACCAATGACTTCAAATGATTCTGTAACTATTGTAAATACAATTGGAGATATATATGTCGGTGGTGTCATTGGTTGTGTAAGCAGTGAAACTGTCACAAACAAATTAACAATTGCAAACTATATAAACAAAAGCACATACAAATTTAGTAAATGTGAGTATGTTGTGGTTGGTGGTGTCATCGCCGATGCGAAAACAACTTCCTACGCCGTTAGAACTTCTGGTTTTGGCGGAAAGGTTGTGTTTGATGCTAGCGAAGGGTATAACCTTACAGTTGGTGGCGTCATTGGTGTTTCGAAAACTTCAACGGAAAAAAGTAGTATTTTGAGCGCATATTCCTATGGTGATGTCTTTGTAAATTACGGTGGAGATGTTCGACTTGAAGAATATAACTTTGGCGGTATGGTCGGCAAATATCAGACATCTGAAACAGATACCAACATAATGCTTACTATTGAAAATTCATATTCTCTTATGTCAACCTTTAACGACAGGGTTACTGAAAATATGGAGGACTACAATGTTAACGCCTTTGTCGGCTTTGGTAGTGAATCTGTTGGGTTTAGCGGTAACTACTACGCTTCCGGCGTGACATTCGCTCTTCAACAAGACACAGGCAATCGTGACACCTACTATATCGGCAAAGATTCTAAAGCCACTCCTCTCTATTATGGCTATCAATTTGCAAACGACGATGTGTCAGCGAGTGATGTTGATATTGTAAATGCAATAAGAAATGGAATTCTAAAGATTGTTGCAGGAGGAGATGTAGATAAATTAGATGATATTAAAAAACTAAACCCAATTGAAGTTACAAAGACGTATATTGAACAAAACGAAGCAAACTATGTTGAAAGCGGGGAAAATGCGTTTGATGACTACACCGAAGGAACTGTAAATGATTACAATCTAAAATGGTTCTATCTATCTGGAAGCATAGGCGGAGATGACGATTATTTAACAGCAAAAATACCACTTTTGGAAAACGCAGTTATTGTTGGCAATGGACAAACCATCAACTTTAAATCAAGTGAGGGAACGGCAGATGTAGGTGAAGAAATAATTGGTGAAGAAAACTATGGCTTTGTTCAAGAAATGTCAACTACAGGGAGCACATTCTCTGCTATAACAAACTTAGTTATCAATAACACTGTCAATGTTGTTGCAAATGACGATGCAAATGGCAATGCAACTATTGGCGGACTCGTAGGTATGGCGGGTAAACATGGAGGCGTCTCCATTCTCTACGCCGTGGGCGTTAATGGAACAATTACTGTTGGTGGAACGGGTTCACCTGTTGTAAGCGGAATTGTTGGGGTTATGCAAAGTTCGGGCATGATAAACAATGCCTACTTTGACGGCGATATATACTACTCGGCAGGAACTGACGAAATAGTTCCCGGAACGGTCAGTGGTATCGTTTACAGCCAAGGCCATTTAGAGGTGTTCAACACCTTCTCAGCAGGTTCCATTCAAACCTTGGCTCCACCTTCTACGGTAAGTCTATTTAATTATTCAAGTGATTCTGAGAGAGTGCATATCTACGATTCCTACACTATCATGCAACATTTTTCAAGCGATTATGGTTATGGAACTTACACAGGCGAAATTAACGGTTTCGTTGGCGAAACAAGTAAAACCTTTAGTGATGGCGACGGAGGTAGTTATGCAGAGAGATCTGTTGGTTATGGCGGAAATTCTTACTATAAATATTCTCTTGACATTAATCGCGAGGATATCGATGAGGATAAGGATGGATATATCGACGTCGATATAGACGCAATGACAATGAACGCGTGGTTCTACTCGCCATACAAAAACTACGGCTACGGCACAACAGGCTTCGGCTTTTTAAGAAACATTACAATTTCTCATAGAACAACTGTTAGCAACGCGACGGGTGACGCAGAAGAAACGGAAACTGTAAACTATAACTATACAAACTACTCAATTGACGAGATATCTGCAATTAAAGATAACTCAGACTATTTCTATCCAATTTTAAATAACGGTCAATTTAATGAAATGATTAAGCTATCAAAAGGTGGCACAGCTGAAAAAGACAGACAATATATGCTAAGATATGACATAAATTCCGGATTGACAAGAGGAGAAGATTTCTCGACCAAAGATGCACCATTCACTCTCGACGGAAGAAACAACACTTTAACTTTGCAAGAAGGCGAAGAGGTTGCAATTTTTGATATTGTTTACGGCAATTTGGAGAATTTGCATTTTAAAGATATAGAGGTAGGAGACTCACGAAGAACCGTTTCTGGTTCAAACGCAAGCGAAGGCGGTGACGAGATGAATATTTACGGCACGCTTGCAAGTGTAACCTATGGTGCGACAATCAAAAATGTTTCCGTTCAAGGCACGATAGCAGTAAATGATAGTTTCAAACTTGTCGGCGGTGTTGTCGGTGTGGCTGTTAATTCTAAGATAATAGCTGTTGAGAGCGTGGTTGACTTTGAGTTTACGGCAGGCGAAAGCAACAGTATTGTCGGCGGTGTTGTCGGCTATGCGTTTGAAACGCCTGGACACTCAGGAGCAATAATTTCATATTCGTCAAACGCTGGAAACATCAAGATTGAAAATAGTTTTGCGCGTGAAATTGTGGGTAGTAATGGTAGTGCTGAAGGTGGCAATGATTTACCTAAAATTTCATTTAACGAACAGGACTTAACTCTCAGCAAGGTTGGTGATAAAGGCATTTCTATAACCACTTCTAATAAGGGAAATGGATACGAAGCTTCAGATCAATATCATTTAACCTCATATCTTTCCTCAATTCTTGGCGGTGTGGTTGGCGTGACAGAAGTTCCTATTAGCTACTCCTTTAACACAGCGTCAATCATCAATGGTTATAAGCAATTTACAGAAGAAAAAACGCATCGAGTTGGCGCGGTGGTAAGTGGCGGTATTGCTGGTTATGCAACAAGTGACATTTCAAACTCCTTTAACACAGGCTATATCGTATCTGGAAATATGTATAACACTTACGAATATACTAAAAATACTGAAGAAGGCAATATTACTATTACCTGTGGCTATCCTACTCTTGCTGGCGGTATTGTTGGCTATTCGAATAATTCTACACTCTCCGAATGCTATAATGACGGCAAAATTCAAGCGGTTAGCTATCTAGACAAGAGTGAAAATAATATGTCAAGGGAATCAGATGTTAGATATGTCGATAGTAGAGGCATTACGAATAGTACTCCACAGATACTTGAAGATGATAGCGGAGCCACGGCTAGGAGTTTCCTAGTATCATTAAGAACAGATTTAAGGACAATTAGATCATGGGAATTAAACTTTGAAATTGAATTTATAATATCCTATAATACTGAAGAGGCAGGACAACAAAATAGAACTTCTTTTGCCTATGCATTAGGCTATGGTATTGTTGGAGATGACAATAGTGGCAAAAATGGTAAAAATGCCGAGATTGTCAATGATGGCAATATTGGTTATATTTCAACAACTGTCACAAAAGATTACACGCTTCAAAGATATTATGGTATTACATCTAATGATGATCAATATGGACTAGAAGATTATATAGATTTTAATGTGGGTAAGGGAGGAACACCAAGTGTTGTCACCAGTGGTTATGACTCTTATGGTTTCCCAAATAGACTTAATGTTTATTATGACTACACCTTTGATATGGCAATAGAAGGCGTGTTTAATGCAGGCCAATTTTGGGGTAAAGGTGATAACCAGATGAAGATAACCATTGACGACAAGAAAGCTTATTCATCAGATCCGAACGACTTAGATGATATTAAAGTATATGCTAGTGCCTATACTGGTGATGAGTTTGGATCAAAAACAGCAATGCCAGGCGGAACGACACACAGATATATTTCCATGCCATTCTATAAAGCGGGTGACACCGGTTATGACGGTGGTTCCTATGAAGAATATATGTATAGACTTAACAACACTTTAAGTCTTTACAACGGCGCGAAAACTACATCGTCGGGAGATGATATAAGCGGAAAACTAAGTAAGTTATATAACGAAATAAAAGAGTTCACTTCTGACAACAGCACAGAAAGAAAGTTTAATATTAGAGGGAAAGATTACAGCATGGTGTTTAACAGCAACCAACTTGCAGCTTACACCAAGGGTGTGACATTCTCTGGCGAGGTTGAAATCACAGAGGCGCCAACGCTTAGTGAGAATGGAAGAGATATAAATAGCTCTGGAATTCGCGTTAAAGACATGACTTTCACTCTAAAGGGTGGAACAAATAACGAGATTTCGCCTTTGAGTTATTCGGCGCACATTTCAACGCGCGATGACAATGGCACACGAAAGTATTATATAAACTACAGCGTTTACTACGATAAAGAGGAAGTTTATAATAAGTTTAATATTGGAGCAGGCGGGAATTTAGATGACCTTAGCATAAATGTAAACTACGATGTTGAATATACTTTCACGGACACCATAACTTTAAGCAAGAACAATGTTGAATATATTGGTGGCAGTCAAGTTATCTTTAAAGTGCCTGACGCAAACACAAACACGGCACAAAGTTTTAGGGACTTCTTTAACAGCCAAGATATCGCAGATATTCAAGATGAAAAATTACAAGTTACCTTTGGTGGAATTATTAACGACGTGATTGAGCCGTTAAAAGAGAATGGAAACTATTACATTATTTATGACAAGGCAAACAGTGGTGACGCTTATGCTAGATTTAATGACACAGGTGAGGCAGAGGCTTTCCTTCAAGAATTAAAAAATGGTTCTGCCACTTTGAGTTTCAGTTACTACACCTTAGGCTCAGGCGAATATGAAGCCTATGATTTAGTAAATAATGTGACAAACTCCTTAACAAGTCCTACTGTCGAGTATGTGATTGGCATTGACGATTATGTAAATGCCGGCACGGTTGAAGCAAACGGGGGTTATGTGACATTAAATGATACCACACCAAATCGTTTAACTCTTCATTTTAACGCAAAGGATGATGCGTCATCAGGTGCGATAAAGATTGTTTCGTCACTCGGTGAGATTTACTACTATCCAAATGGCATTAATGGTGACACAGGAAACAAATTCGCACACAGCTTAAATATCACAGGCACGGGGATTACAATTAACACATCATCATTACAGAACTATATGGATATTGACTTCACAAATGCTACCGATGCTTACGGAAAATTTATGGATGCGATAGAAAGCGGTGTTGTTTATGTCGCATCTCGTAATGACGATAACGATTCTATCACCGTTCCAAAAACACAAACAAGGACAGTTCAAGGAAATATTAACGTGGTGTTTGTTCTTGACACGAGTGATACTTCTAATTTCAGTTACGAAGAGAGCGGTGATAATTATGTTGTATCGCGTAATCCTGGAAGCACTGCAACAACCTTTAGAGCGATTTATAAATATAGCAGTGCATCCTTTACAAATCCAACTGAAAGCGCACAGTTCTTTAACAGTGAATCAACACTTGCCTATATCAAAAATCAATTTACGCTTCAAACGAACGCAACTGAGCAAATTGCTGGTATTCGCGACGGCAATGGCGTAACTTACGAGTTCACAACAGGAAACGATACCCTTTATGGCTTGAATTCAACAGGTTCGACCTACGTTCAAACAATAATAACCTATCAAGGTGTCGCTTTAAATATCTATCGTTTCAGTAACGGCGGAGAGTTTAGAGAATATGACTTTGGCGCATCAAGCTATATTGTGGACAACGATGGAAATTCATATCTAGTTGATAAAATTGCAGAAAATCCGACATACGATACAATAGGCGAAATCGACGAAAAACTGTTCTACACAAATCCTGACGGAAGTCTTGGCGAGTTTGTTTTGTCTAGCATAACGCAACAAGAAGGCGAAATTTATCTTTCATATGCCGGTGGACCATACACGAGCAGTTTTGGTAACTATGTCTATGAAGCTGACGGCACCGCAACTTATAATGGTAAAGTTGTTACAGATATGACTTTGCTATATTCACTATCGAGCCGTTCTTATACCTTCTACATTATAACAGAAGATGCCACTGAGGCAATTTCGGTTTCAATGCAAGCGTCACCTGATTGGTTTATTTCAGAACTACCAGACTTCTACTTTGTTGCAACAAAAATTGAGGACGGCGGAACTGACGGCTTGTTTAGAAATCAAATTATCACCTTTGACGAGGAAAGACTAAAAAATATCATTTCAAACAAAGACTATAATAACTTTGAAGTGAAAGAATACACAAGGTCTTTAAGTGACACGCAAATGCAAGTTCAACTTGTTTATGGCGACAGCTCCAAAAAGTATACCGTTTCGGGAGCTAAAACCTGGGATACTTCTGACACAAGTAGCAATTTTACTGTCAGTGATGCATATCAAGTTACAATCAACGACGAATTGAGTGAGAATGGTGCAAGCTCTGTGCCGTTTGGTAATCACAGTGGGAATGTTGTCTTTAAAGGAACGGTTTCAGGTGGTGCAGAGGACAACTATCAATTTCTAGACGATGAAGATGAAAAGGATTCAATCATAACTTCACTTAAAAATTCTCAGAATGCAAACAACATAATCTTGGGCAACAATGCTTATTATGACGGCAACATCGCCTTGAATGGAGCAACTCTCTACGGCGACGGACATATTCTTAATTTGTTTGGTGATATGAGCATTTGGAAGAATATGATTGAAGTGAATAATGGTGGTCTTATCGACAACACAACATTTGTGTTTATGGTGGATTTAAGTGACTTTGATTATCAAGGTGATACCGGCGACACAGATTACAGCGCTTCACTTATCTATCTTGGAGTGGAAAAAGATGATAAGTTAAATAGATTAAATAAAGTTAAGCTCTTTGGTGCTTTAAGAAACATCACCTCAAACACAACAAATGCAGACGGAGATGTGATTAACAGAAATTCAGGAAGCGGAACCTTATCAACAAGAAATGTATATATGCTAAGCGCTTTAAGTGGTTCAAAGGTAAATTTTGTCACTTCATATATGACCATGCAGGGCAACAGTGCGGTGGCAAATGAACATATTGCAGAATCAAGCGACAGTCTTGTCAATGGCACAAGTGTCAGCGTGGTGTTAGACATAAGCACTTCGGTCGATGCTTCAAAGAGCTTTGTGGTTCTTGGTGACGGTGCAAATGGTTCAAATGGCACGGACGGCACAAGTAGCAGTAAAACGGGTTATAATGGTGGAAATGGCGGAAAAGCCGGCGTAATTCAAAATGCTGGTATGAAAAAAACCGCAACAAACAAAGATGTTGCCACTGCCACAGTATTTAATGGAATTGACGGTGTCGGTGGAAACGGTGGAAACGGCGCTGACGGTAAAAATGCCCAAGGTAAATTTAGCTGGAGCACAGGTGGCGGTGGCGGTGGTGCCTATGGACTTGATGGTGCATACTACACTTTGAATGTTAACAATGAAGAAAGCCCTATTAATTATGATGGCACCGCTTATTCAACCAGACTGCTTTCTAATCGTCGACAAGCAGATGCGAACACTGAAATACTAGGCGACACTACTTATCGTTCGGCGCTTGCTGGCTCTGGTGGTGCCGGCGGACTTGGACTTATTTACTATGATGAAACATTGTCAGATATTCAAGGCGCTTTGAATCGAACCGGTCATAATGGTGGCAGAGAAGGTCCAATCTATTATTATGGCAATGGTGATCCAACATTAACAACTTGGTATGTTACGGCTGCTGGTGGCGGTTCGGCAGGAATGAGATATCTAGAAGATTCTAAAAATATTGCTCTACAAGGTTCGCCTGGTAGCAATGGTGTAAGCTACTCTCCAACTTCGTCAACTGGTGCGAATGGTATAAATAGAGGTTATAGAGAATTATATACTTATATTGATGGAATCCCAACTATACTAGATTCAAAAGAAGGTACATTAGCTTATCATTCTTATCTTTGGACAGACCACCATGAAAAATTGGCAGATGAATTTTTGTTTGGAAATTTGCAATATATTCCAGGACTTTCGCATTGGTTTATTAATGAAGATGGAGGTAGATATGAATTCGTTTATAATGAATATAATCTTACTTTAAATAAAATGAAAGGCTCGGCGCCAACTCCAGATGATATTTCATTATATATAAATAATTATATTAAAGGCATTACGAAAGATAATACGGTAGACGGAAATTATTGGGGAAGGTTGTTTAAAGGAGGTGCTGGCAGTTACAATGAAAAATTAAGAGAAGAATATCTTATTGGTGGAACACCATACACAAAAGAAATATACGGATATACTGTTACAAAGTCAAGTGTGGTAGAACGCACAGCAATAATAACTCCAATTCCATTTCCAATAATTGCTTATATCCCTCATATTGAAGATGTCTACGACCAATACTTCTTCTCACGAAATGATATGGTTACTAGCGGTGGGTATTATGGCACCGCTCAGGGGCTTATCTCTCAGGGCGCACCTAACTGGACAGAATAGTTCGTATTTGCTTTATTACTAAATCATATTTCTGTTTTCCGACAGCGAACTTTAAACTTGTTAGCTAAATATGATTAAAAAATTACTTAATTCTGTAAATTTTTTGTAAATTTAGTTGACTTATTGGGTTGTGTTATGGCATAATTCATTTAGATTTAACAAGGGAGAAAATTATGGACAACAGTGATGTTTCTCATGATGGACACAGAGCAAGGCTTCTTGATCTCGCCTACAACGCTGGACTTGACAGCATGAGTGAAATACAAGTGGTGGAATTTTTGCTTACATATGTCTTTCCAAGAGGCGATGTCAATCCTCTTGCGCATAGGCTACTTGACACTTATGGCGACCTTACTCACATCATAAACGCCAGCGTCACCGACCTAATGACAGTTAAAGGCATAAATGAGCGCTCGGCAAAAAGAATACATCTTTTCAACGACATTTTCTTCGCCTATGTCACGGCAAGAATGAATAAACGAACGCATATCGATTGCAAGGCGGAAATTATCGACATGGTGGAAGATGTGCTTAGATTTAGAACGAATGAATATATGCTTCTCCTTGGTTTTTCTCCTACAAACTTCCTTTGTGGAAAGAAAATTGTTTCAAGGAACCTACGCAACGAGGTGGGGATGCCAGTGCTGGAACTCTCTGGCTTCCTCTCTTCCACAAAACCTAATTCCTTTGTTATTGCGCATTGTCATCCTTTTGGTTTAAGCAAGCCAAGTCCTGATGATGACGAGGCGCTTTTAGTGGTGCAAAAGTTATGCTTTGACTGCGGTGTTCAACTTGTCGATTGTTACATTGTTGGTGAAGATGGCGTTTACAGCATGTTGGATGACAAGCTTGTTAGAGCATATTGTGATGTTGATGACCTTAAAAAGGCATTTAATCCACAGAAGAATGACGAAAATAAATAGAATAAAAAGGGTTAAACAACCCTTTTTATCTTTATATGCTTGATTTTTGAGATGTTTCGACACGACCTAGCGGTCGGCTCAACATGACAGGCATAAACACTTCCATAATGCTTCGCTTTTAAATCACTTTTATCAAATAGTAGGTAACAATGACGCCTAATATTGCGCCAAGAAAAGCGCAGAGAAAAGATAGAAAAATAATAAGCGTTGTTTTGTGTTTTTCGCGTTTATTTGGCCGTTCGTTTTCCAGCGTTTCTAGTCCATACGGAAGCACAGCAAGGCAATAGGTGTCGTCATCATCGTATTTTATCGAAATCATGTCTTGTCTTTCGAGGTGAGTGAGAATATGGCGGACGCCTTCACTGTCAGTGCGATAATGTTTTGGCAGTGCGGAAATTATATCGGAGGCTTCAAAAATCTTATAACTGCCTCCGACACTACCATTTGCTAGAATTTTTAAAACAAGCATGCTTTTACTGTCTAACATATAACTATTTTTGCGATATTTCCTCTTTTTTATTCTTTATCGTCACAAAAACACACTGAAACGAAAAACACTTTTTTAACATTTATTTATAACGAGCATAGAGAAGAACAAATTGCTTGTTTTTTTTGAAAAAAGGTGATAAAATAAGTTTAGTTAATTTAAAGGAGCGACTATGTTATTATACGGCGATTATCATACGCACACCACCTATTCCAGACACGGTCACGGCAAAGGAACGGTGCTTGAAAATGCCTCTGTGGCAGCAGACAAGGGCTTAAAGCAGATTGCAATAACTGACCACGGCTTTAATCATGAGTTTTATGGTATCAGGCGAAAAGATATTCCTGAACTTAAAGAAGACATCTTAAACGCGCGTGAGGTGACGGGGGTTGATATTCTTCTTGGAGTGGAAGCCAACCTCATATCGCTTGACGGAAATGTCGATGTGCGTGAAGAGGACTATGAATTTTTAGATATCTTTTTAATGGGCTATCATAGAATGGTTAAAACAACAACATTCAGAGATAAGGTGTATTTAAATTGGGCGAATGATATGGCAAAAATTTTCCGTCCAAGCATGGAGAAAATCAATCGTAATACCACTGCTTTTTTGAAGGCACTCGACAAGTATCCTATCGACATTATCACGCATTTAAATTATGGCTTCGAAACGGATACCTTAGCTGTGGTGAAAATGGCAAAACAAAAGGGTGTGTATGTGGAACTTAACGGCAAACGCATCAATTTTACCGATGATGAGATTTTAACAATGGCAAGCGAGGGAGTTAAGTTTATTGTTAACTCTGACGCTCATAGACCAGAGCGTGTGGGAGAGGTTAACAACGGACTTGACACAATTTACCGCTTAAATATTCCACTTTCGCTTGTAGCGAATGTGGATAAAATTCCAAAATTTAACAAGAAAAGAGGAAGTTTTTAATGAGTTTTTCTAGACAATCAAAATTAGAGATATTAGAAACAGAATTAGAGGATGATTCTTCTTGCATCGCTTTTTTGTCTGGGCTTTTTCATTCATGTGGCGAAATTGGAAAAGAGGGAGCTGATTATTTTGTTTCTATTATTTCAGATATAGAAGAACTTTTCCCTTATGTTAAAAAGATTGTAAAAAAACTCTATGGCGGAAATGTTGACGAGGAGCTTTCAGAGCAATACTCCATTAACAAAAGTAATTTTTATGAATTAAAATTTGATGTAAAAAATTTTCAACAACTTTTACTTGATGTTGGAGTTATCGATTTTTCTGACGGACTGACTTTTAAATTTGAAGTAAATAAAAGTATAATCATTGAAGACAACCCTCGAAGAGCTTTTATTAAAGGCGTGTATATCGGTTCTTCAACATCCAGCATTAAATTTTCAGAGGGAGCCAATAAGACAGAGTCAACAGGCTATCATCTTGAATTTGTTTCTAAAAATCATGACTTTTTAATAGAGTTTTCCTCGATACTTGCAAGCTATAATATCATCGGCAAGATTTTTGAGCGAAAAGGAGATTTCGTCTTTTACCTTAAAGACGCAAACGCGATTATGGACCTACTTGCGCTTATCGGAGCGAACGACAGCGTGCTTGCGCTCTCGAATGAACTTGTCACGCGTGAACTAAGAAACAAGGTAAATAGACAAGTAAATTGCATAAATGCCAACATCAATAAGACAGTGGAGGCAAGCATGAAGCAGGTGGAAGCGATAAACACAATTAACTCTACAATAGGGCTTGAAAGTTTGCCAGAGGACTTACAAGAAGTTGCCATGCTTAGGCTTGCAAATCAAGAAGAGAGCTTAGAAGAACTACTTAAACTTTCCACCATAAAGCTTACGCGTTCAGGGCTAAACCACAGATTTAGAAAGATAATTAAAATTGCAAAGGAGTTAGAAGAATGAAAGATTTTGTCCACCTACATGTGCATACCGAATTTTCACTTTTGGACGGAATTGCCAGAATAAACAAACTTGTTGAAATGACCAAGGAGAGAGGGTATTCCGCTTGCGCCATCACCGACCACGGCAATATGTTCGGCACTTTGCAGTTTTTTGAAGCGTGCGTAAAGGCGGGTATCAAGCCGATACTTGGCTGTGAGTTCTATATTTGCAACGACCTACATCGTAAGCAAGGCAAGGACGACATCGGACATTTGATATTACTTGCCAAAAACGATACGGGCCTACATAACCTATATAAACTCAACGGAATTGCGTATGTTGACGGCTTTTACTATAAGCCAAGAATTGATTATGAAGCATTGAAAGCGCATAGTGAAGGTGTCATCTGCCTTTCGGCGTGTCTTGCTGGGCACTTACCACAACTTATATTACAACGCCGATTTGATGAGGCAGATGCGCTCGCTTTAAAGATGAAAGATATGTTTGCGCCGGGCGACTTCTATTTGGAACTCCAAGACCACGGCTTGGAGGAGCAGAAACTTGTCAACTCCTATCTTATCGACCTAGCCGAGCGAATAGGGGTTAAACTTGTTGCCACAAACGACGTGCATTACCTAAATCAATCGGACGCGGAGATGCAAGATGTTCTCATGTGCGTGCAAATGGGAAAATATTTGGAGGACCAAGACAGGCTCCGCTTTGACACCAATGAATTTTATCTAAAAACGCGCGAAGAAATGGAAAAACTCTTTCCAAGCGTTTACCTTGACACCACGATTGAGATTGCTAACAAGTGCGATGTGACTATTAAGACTAAGCACCTTGCTGAGGTGGCGGAAATTTCAGAAAGATATAAATTGCCAGCAAACCAAAACTACATTCCTGTCTATAAAACTTCAACAGGCGAAGAGCCATATGAATTTTTGCGAAGAATATCATATGAAGGGCTACATAAGAAATATAAGGAAATAACCAAGGAACTTATTGACCGTCTTGAAATGGAACTTACCACCATTAAAGAACAAGGCTTTGTGGAATACTTCCTTATCGTTTGGGACTACATCAACTGGGCGACCGAACATGGCATACCTGTCGGACCAGGGCGTGGAAGCGGTGCGGGAAGTTTGGTGGCATACACTTCCGGCATAACACGTGTTGACCCTATTAAATATAACCTATTCTTTGAGCGCTTTATCAACAAAGAGCGTGTTTCCATGCCCGACTTTGATGTCGACTTCTGCACCGATAGGCGGGAAGAGGTGATTGACTATGTGCGCGAGCGCTACGGCAGTGACCATGTGGCGCAGATTGTCACCTTTGGTCGTATGCAGGCGAAAAATGCTATACGCGATGTGGCGAGAGTTTTAAGAACGCCATATCCAGAAGTGGACAAGATAACAAAGCAAATTCCTCTTAAAAAGCCAGACGGCATCAAAAAACCGCCACTACTAAAATATTATTTTGGCACAACGGGCGACCCAGCGAACGACCAATTCATCATTCCAGAGCTTAGAGAGCTGTATGACACCGACCCAAGCGTCAAGCGTATTGCCGACATGGCGATCAAACTTGAAGGCGTGCCAAGAAACACCTCCACTCACGCGGCGGGCGTGCTTATTTCGCCAGAGCCTGTTTCCAACTTTGTTCCGCTTGCAAGAAACGGCGACGATATTGTGACACAGTATGATATGATTGAACTTGAATCGCTTGGACTTCTCAAAATGGACTTTTTGGCTCTCATCACTCTTACCGATATCAAAAAGGCGTGCGACTATATCTATGAAACACATGGTATAAAAGTGGATATGTATGCGATGGAATACGACGACCCGAAAGTTTTTGACTTAATCTCTTCTGGAAGAACAGATGCGGTGTTCCAACTTGATGGCGCCGGCATGAAGAAGTTTATGAAAGAGCTTAAACCGTCTTGCATGGACGATATCATCGCAGGAATTTCACTTTATCGACCGGGTCCTATGGACTTTATTCCGAAATTTGTGAAAAACAAGGAAGACCCTGAGCATATTGAGTATGATGACCCATGCCTTGAAGGGATACTTGATGTCACTTATGGCTGTATTGTCTATCAAGAGCAGGTTATGAAAATCTTTCAGGTTATGGGTGGATATAGCCTTGGTCAAGCTGACAACATTCGCCGTATCATGGGCAAGAAAAAAGTGGACAAGATAGGCGAAGAGAGAGTAAAGTTTGTCAATGGCTGGGAGGACCCTGAGGGCAAAAAATCGATACCTGGTGCTATTAAACTAGGTCATAAGAAAGAGGTTGCGGAGAAGATTTTTGATGAGATGAAGGAGTTTGCAAAATATGCTTTCAATAAATCTCACGCCGCAGCGTATGCCTATGTTTCCTATCAAACGGCATATTTAAAATGCTATTACGAGGTGGAATATCTGACCGCTGTTTTAAACAACCGCATAACAAACGCTGACAAACTGACAAAATTTATCAATTTTGCTAGAAGCGAGGGTATTCAAATTCTCCCACCAGATGTCAACAAGAGCGGAACATATTTTAAGGTCGAAAACGGCGGAATAAGGTTCGGGCTTGGCGGACTTAAACATGTCGGCACGCAGGTCATTGAAAATATGGAAAAAGAGCGTGAGGCAAACGGCGAGTTCAAGAGTATGGAGGACTTTATTGACCGCATGAGTGATTATTCTATCAATAAAAAAATGGTGGAGTGTTTAATTCTTAGTGGTGCTTTTGACATTTTTGGTCATTCGCGTTCTTCATGTATGGCGGTATATGAAAAAGTCATGCAACGCGCAAGCAAGGACAAAAAGACAAGGCAACTAGGGCAAATTTCCTTTTTCTCCACAAACGAAATTGTCGATACGGTGGAATATCCAGACATCAAGGAGTTCAATAAAAAGACGCTTTTGAGAAATGAGCGTGATATCATTGGCGTGTATATGTCAGGACATCCACTTGAAGAATACGCCGATAAATTTAAGAATTTCACTATAAACGCTGAAACTTTAAACACCATAAATCAAAGAGATGAAGACATGGAAATTCCAGAGGATGACGATAAATTCAGCGAAGAAACTGAGTTTTTGGACGGTCAAACCTTTACTTGTGGCGGAATTATAGTGGAAGTTAAGAAAATTCGCTCTAAAAGTGGGCGCGATATGTGTGCGTTCAAACTTGAAGATTTGACAGGCACAATGGAAGTCACACTCTTTCCAAATATCTATGCAAAATATAGGAATGAGATTGTGGAGGACGCGCTTGTAACGGTCAAAGGGAAATATAATGTGCGTGATTCTGGCGTTTCGCTGATTGGTGACAGCGTGTTCGTTTGGAAGGAAGAAGAAAAGGCGAAAGCGGAAGAAAGGACAGGAAAGGTATATTTAAGATTTGACACTAAGGACATTGATGTGTATTCCAAGGTCAAAAATTCGCTTTTATCTTATCCAGGCGAGGCGCAGGTTATCATTCGTTGCACCTCCTCGGGTTCAGCGCTTAATTTCAATGGAAAAGTGGCAATAAACAACTATCTCATAAACGAACTTTCAGGAATAATCGGCAATGAAAACATTGTTGTTAAGGAGGGCAAATGAAGATATTAGTTTTGTGTAGTGGTGGCGATGCGCCAGGGATGAACAGATTTATCTATACGCTTACAAAAAATTTTGAAGATGTATATTATGCTTACAAAGGCTTCAAAGGGCTTGTTGAGGGCGATATACGAAAACTTGACAAGACAGAAATTGAAAAGGTCAAAGACGAGGCAGGCGCATATATTCGCTCTTCGCGCTATCCAGAGTTCAAAGAGAGAAAATACTTTTTGAAAGGACTGAAAAACGCATTAAAATTTGATGCAACAGTGGTGCTTGGTGGCAACGGCAGTCAGAAGGGCGCCAAGGAACTTAAAAATAATGGCGCGAATGTGCTTTTCGTGCCAGCAACAATAGACAACGATGTTGAGGGCGCGCAGTATTGCATGGGCTTTGACACAGCAGTCTATCAATGTGTCTATACTGTCGAAAATTCCATGCCAAGTTTTCATACTTTCTCCAAAACTTGCCTATATAAGGTTATGGGAAGATACTGCCCTAAGATTGCCGAAGCGGTTTTTGAAAAGACAAACGCTGACTATCTTATTGCCAGTGAAAGTGATTTAAAATATTCAAAGATTAAAAAGATAATTAAAGATAACGAGAAGCAAGATAAAGGCACAGCAATCATTGTGAAAGAAAAAATCATAGATATGGACGAACTAAAAAATAAACTTGAAGCATATCCAACTCAAATTCGAGTGCAGACAGTTGGCTACTTGCAACGCGGTGGCAAGCCAACAAAAACAGAACTCAAAAAAGCTGACCAAATTGCAAATCAAACCTCAAAATTAATTAAAGCGCAAAACTTTGGAAATTCTGTTATCTTTGAAAAACTCGAAAAAATTGCAGTAAAACCGCTATAAAGCTTAATAATTTAGTTAAAACGACAAAAAATGTGAAACAAAATTGCCAAAAATTGCATAAAATGTTTCACATTTTTATTTTAATATATAAAAAGGTCTTCATAGTTTATTTTTGTTACTTTTGATATTCGCACGAGATAATAAAGCGAAACGCTTTTATTATTTAAAATTTTTCTTAGTATTCTTTCGTCAATGGCGCAGTATTTAGCAAAGGTTGTTGTATTATAATCATTTTCTTCCATATATTCTTTTATTTTGTCAGTATTATAAACTATTTCATATTTATCGTCTTTCATTTTTTTCTCCTTATTATTTTTTTATCTGTTTAGATAATCATATTATATATTATCTATTTAGATAATGTCAAGCAAATATTATCTATTTAGATAATTAATTGTTTTAAATTGTCCATTTGGGTAAAATATAAGTAAACACATGTGGAGAAAAAGATGTCTGTTAGAAAAGAGTTTGCATATAGGCTTAAAGATTTAAGAATGGAAAAAGGCTTGACTTTAAAACAATTAAGTGAGCATATCGGAGTGAGTTTTAACACCATAAGTCGATGGGAGCGAGAAGAGCGTGTGCCTAATATTGAAAACATTGTGGCGCTTGCAGAGTTTTTTAAAGTTTCTGCCGATTATCTTTGTGGTTTAGAGGATTAAGTCCTCTTTTATTTTTAAAATTTATCGGCAAACTAATATTAAAAATTGCTAGTATTTTTGCCGATATTATAAAGTATTAGCAATAAATATGTTAAAAGACCACCTTTTTAAGTTATCGGCAAAAAAGATATAAAATTCTTGTTGTGAAATTGCCGATAGACTTACGCTTCAACGATGAGTTTTGTGTAGGAGTATTTTATTTGAGCGGAGAGTTTGTGGTCTTGTGTGGAGTTTGTAAGGTCAAGCAAAATCTCATCTATCTTTCTGAAATTCTCTCGAATGTTTGCTATTTCGCTCGATGTGTTGGCACTAAAAAGCGTTTCAAAGTTGTTTTTTGTGGTGAGGAAGTTGGAATAGACTTCGTTGATTTTGAGTTTTGCAGTCACTTCGTCGGTAACATTTGTGTCGAGGCTGACAGTGATGTCGTATAGGTCGTTATAGATGTTGTTGGTGGTGGAAAGGCAATCTTTTAATATCAACTCTTCGTTTGTTGAAAAACTGCCTTCGAGAACAACACTTTCTTTTTTAATCTTCAATATTTCTGCTTCTATGCCGTTGGTCTTTAAGTTGCTTTTGACAAGTTCTGCGTCGTTGTTATTTTTGTAGCAACTTGCAATGATGTGGTAAGAGCCATCGCTTTCGTAGATATATAAGCCGAAATTTGTGTCCGAGAAATTTTCTAGTTTGTTTTCTGCCTCTTCCAAACTTTCGGAGGAGTAGACGGAGAGAAGATAGTAGGTGTTTTGTCCGCTTTCCACCTTTTGCGTGGTTTGAAAAAGATTGGCAGAAACTATCAGTGTGGAAACAAGATAGCCAAAGGACACACAGGTTAAAAGGGTAAGCAATGCGGAAAAAGTTACAAAATATGGAAATTTTTTCATATTAAAATATATTAATTTGCACTTTTGTTTATACTTTTTTGTCGATTTTTCTTTAAAAATTGGCGTGTTTACTTAATTTTTTTAGGGTGGCAAGCATTTTTGTTTTTATTTAAGAAAGTTTTTTGATATAATAAATATATGAAATTGTTTGATATTTTTAAGAAAAAAATCAAAATCGGTGTGGCTTTTGGTGGCGGTGGTGCCAAGGGCATGACGCATATCGGCGTGATGAAGGCGTTTGAAGAATACGGCCTTGATTTTGACTATGTGGCAGGAACAAGTGTGGGCAGTATCATGGGCGCGGCATATGCCTCAGGCATGAAATCAAGCGAAATTTTAAAGGTGGCAAAAAGCATGAAAACAAGCGACATTAGAACAAGCAAAGTTTTCTTTATGCCTTCAAAAACAGAAGGTATTGAAAGCATGATGCGTGAAAATTTTGGCGACATCAACATTGAAGATTTAAAGAAGCCCTTTTCTTGCGTTGCAGTGGATATGAAAAGCACCAAGGAGCTATGTATATCGCATGGCAATCTTGCGAAGGCGGTGGCGGGCAGTTGCTGTGTGCCAGGTATCTTTCAGCCTGTTGTCTTTCAAGACTATCTCCTATGTGACGGCGGACTTCAAAACAATATTCCAGCGAACATTCCACGCTTTTTCGATTGCGACTATGTTATAGCGGTGGACTGTAACAGCACGCGCACCTATGGCACGGAAAGCACAAAGACGCTTGACATCATCTCTTGTGCGCTTCGCGTTTTAATGAAAAGTAACTCCATTAAGGGCTATCTCAACGCGGATTTAACTATTGCGTGTGATACAAAGAAGTATAAGGCGACAGAACTTCAAGGTATCGACGAAATGGTGGAGATAGGCTATCGAAACACGATTGATATGATGCCGGAAATTATGAAAATTTTTTCAGGCAAGTGTCCTAAAAAGAAAAAGAAGGACTACGGCAAGGATGACATCCTTTTCATATAAAAATGGACAATTTTATTTGGAAGATAAAAAATTTTAGGTGGAAACATGAGTATGGCGTGAAGATTGTTCTTCTCCTTCTTTTTTCCGCCTTGTATTTTCTTTTATACATAAATATGACCGCAATTTCGCTTTATTTTCATAACTTTAACTCGCTTTTTAAGGACGATTTGCAATTTTATTCTTTTTATGTGGGGCAAGGCGAAAGCTCGCTTGTCATTGCTGGTGACACTGCCATACTTTTCGACACAGGCTTAGAGGAGTATGCTGAAAATCTCTGCGATGAACTTGCTGTCATTTTGAGCGCGAACAATATAAGCGAAATCGACTACCTGATTTTATCGCATCCGCACACCGACCATACAGGCGGAGCGGAAAAGGTTTTAAGTCGCTTTAAGGTTAAAAATATTTATAGGTCAAAGGTTTTGTCGCCTTTTGAAGAATATATTGAAGGCTATGCTGTCACAAGTGATTTAGACTACATTGAGGTTATCGATGCAATCTATGAAGAAAATGCGAATATGTTTTTCATAGAGCCTTGCGTGGTTGACACTGGTGAAGCTATTATTCAATTTTGGACACCTCAAAATGTTGCATACAGTGACGAAAACGAACTTTCGCCGATTGTGACTGTTAGCGCTTTTGGAAAGACTGTCATGCTGACCGGTGATGCAACAAGCGACACAGAAGAGGAATTTCTCGAAGTTTTAGGTGAAGACGAACTTTCGATTGACTTATTAAAAGTTCCACATCACGGCTCGGACACGGCAAGTGGTTCAGCTTTTTTAGAAAAGATAAGTCCTTTTCTTGCGGTTATCAGCGCTGGAATTGATAATACTTATAATTTTCCAGCGGAGGAGGTAGTGGACAGGCTGTATGAGGCAGGCGTCAATGAGATTTTTGTCACCAAAAATGAGGGCACGATTGGACTAAGTTTGCTTTCATCTTCATATAAAGAGGCGAACGGCTTTATCTTTCATGATGACGCCCTTATGCTCACGCTCTATTTTCTTATACTCTTTATGATTATGGCGGTAAAATTTCCTCATAAAAGAAGATATTGTTTAAATTATAAAAATATTTTGCGTTAAATTGTTTGTTAAAATTAATTATTGTGATAAAATAAAATCATGGAAGAGAAAAAGTATAACAAAATTGTTATTGTTTCGTTATATGAAAAATTTTCCACACTTGTGGCAAAGAAGATATCTAATGATTTAGGTATGCTTTTTTGCAGTGCGCGTGAGCTTATTGCATACGAAATTATGGACAGAAAACTTATAGAAGAAAGGTGTTCTGTTGAATATTTAAAAAAACAAGAAGAAAGAGTGCTTAGAAATCTTGCTTCCTATGAAAATGTGTGCATCTCTATTTCATATGAAAGGTTTATGGAGGGTTGTGAGCTCTTTCAAAAAGATAGTGTTATTGTGTTCATTGACCTTCCTAAAACATATATTAAACAAAAGTCTAAAATTTCTTTTATACGCTTTGAAGAGAGGCAGGCGCGTTTAGAACAAAACTCCACTTTCAGCATAAAAGTAAGAAAAGTGGATGTGGATTTAATAAAAAATAAAATTTTGAAACAACTTGGAGGAATTTTATGAATATAGTTCAGAAATCTATCAATTATTTAAAGGCAATCTCTGCGGAAACTATTTCTAATGCAAAATCAGGGCATACTGGTGTGGCGATAGGGGCTTCATCCATACTTTTCGCATTTTTTAAGGACCATTATAACTTTGATGCGTCCGACAGTGATTTTTTAAATAGAGATAGGTTTGTTTTGTCGGCGGGGCATGCAAGCGCGCTATATTATACGCTTCTATCTATGTTTGGCTTTGATGTCAGTTTACAAGATTTGAAAGAATTTAGAAGTTATGGTTCAAAGACACCAGGGCATCCTGAATATCGTGTGACCGATGGAGTGGAAGTTTCCACAGGTCCACTTGGGCAAGGTGTGGCAAACGCTATTGGTATGGCGATAGCTGAAAGCATAATGGAAGAGCGTTTTAACACTGTCGGATTTAATATCATAAATCACTACACTTATTGCTTTGCTGGTGACGGATGCTTGATGGAAGGTGTGGCACAGGAAGCTTGCAGTCTTGCAGGGGCGCTAAAACTTAAAAAACTTATTCTTCTTTATGATTCAAACAATGTCACCATTGATGGACCATTAAATCTTGCAAACAAAGAAAATGTTGGCAAAAAATTTAGAGCGATGGGCTGGAATGTTATTAAAGTTTCAAATGGAAACTCATATTTTTCTTGCACAAGAGCTATTGCGCGAGCTAAGAAAAGTAATAAGCCTACAATCATAATTTTTAAAACGACAATTGGTATTGGAACAGATAAAGAAGGCACAAGCGCTGTACATGGGGCATACCTCACACAGCCAGAATTGCAAGCCTTTAAAGAAAAGTTAAAAGTAAAGGAAAGTTTTTATATTCCAAGTGATGTTAGAGAGTATTGCATGGCAACAACAAGGCGTGGAAAACTCAATCATGAAAAGTGGAACCAAACGCTTGCCATGTATAGTAGTACGCATCCAGAGCTATACAAATCTCTTATGGCATTCTTTGATAAGAGAAAGATAAATTTTGAAAGAATTGTTAAAAATATCGCAAAATATGACGGTCAAAGTATGCGCAAGGTTAATCATTATGCTCTCAGCGAACTTGCATATCAATGTCCGCAACTCATTGGTGGAACTGCCGATGTTGCTCCTTCGACGCAAGCTTATATCGACAACGCAGGTAATTATTCCTATGGTTACAAGCGTGGTAAAAACATACACTATGGGGTGCGTGAACATGCTATGGGCGCAATTTCTAACGGAATAAGTCTTTATGAAGATTTTGTCACCTTTGATAGCACCTTTCTTGCTTTTTCTAACTATATGATACCAGCACTTCGAATGCGTGCTATGATGAGATTGCCGATACTTTCTTTTTTCACTCACGACAGTTTGAAAGTTGGTCAAGATGGACCTTCGCATCAACCTATTGAACAGATAGGGCAATTAAGAAGTATAATAGGCAATGTCGTATATCGTCCTTGCGATTATAAGGAACTTGTTGCTGGTTATGAATACTGCATAAAAAATATCACTCCTGTTTCGTTAATACTTTCAAGGCAAGATCTTCCTCATATAGAAAAAACTTTTTATGATGGCGCACTTATGGGTGGGTATTTATTAGAAGAAAGTAGTGTAAAACCTGATGTTGTGCTTGTAGCAAGCGGAAGCGAGGTATCACTTGCTCTTGAAGCACAAAAGGAGTTGTCTAAAAAATATAGCGTAAATGTTGTCAGTATGCCAAGCCTAGAAGTTTTTGAAAAGCAACCAAATGCCTACAAGACAAAAATATTGCCAAAAGAGGCGACTTGTTTTTATGTTGAAATGTCAAATGATGCAAAAGCGCTAAAAGTTTTACCTAAGAACAGCTACTTATATGGTGTGGAAAAATACGAACATAGCGGTGATGGTGACACTGTTGCAGAGAAAGCAGGCTTTACAGTTAAAGCACTTGTGAAGTTTGTAGAAAATAAATTAAATGCGAAATAAACAAAAATTAGTGAAATTTCGCTAAAAAATCACATTTTTTTGATATAAAACATAACACCTTTCTAAATACAATTAATATATATACTATGTAAGAAGATTTTGAAATCAAAATTACATCGTTGTATATTGTATTTAGAGAGGTTTTTTATGTTGTCTAAAAAAAGCATAGTTTTAAGCGACCTAGACTACAAAAGCAATAAGCGTGCTGTCCTTACCTTGGAGAAGGAGGGAGAAGAAGTTAATGGCACTATAAGATTTTACAATTTTCCACTAGCCATCGAAGGAATTTTGACGCTAGGATTTTATGTGGATAATAAAGTAATCAAAAGTGGCTTGACATATAAAAGTTCATCTTATTACACCTTTAAGCTTGTTGATAACTTTATAAATGAAAAATTTTCTTGTGCAGTTTTAAATTTTAGTGATGCTGAAGTCATGCCGATTCTCTATGGTTCAAGCGAAGGGAGAGATGAGGATGTTTATGCAAGCATAATTGAAAGTTTGTCCGACGATTTTTCTAAGGACAATGTTGAAAAGGTGTTAGATAATCATGGTATTGACTACGATGAGAACGAAAAGCGAGAAATTGAAAATGAAATTGATAGATGTATGGGGGATTGCAAAAATTGTTTCTATAAAGAGCAGTTTTATGCGAACGAAATAGACAATGTCGAACAAAAGGTAAAAAGTGATGAAGAAAATGAAAATTTAAAAAAAGACATGGAAGAAGGCGAAGAAAAGGAGGACGAGGAAACATTTTTTCTTCGTTTGAAGCCTCAAATTGATAAGCTTTTTGAAAAAAATCCTGCCGAAACGAATTTGGAAGAGATGTTTCCTTCGTCAAAGTGGGTCAAGGTGGAATATGAAGATGACGGTGATTTTTATGTGTTTGGACTTATCTATCAAGATAATGAAGTGAAATATGTTTGTTATGGCGTTCCCGCAGTTTATGAGAAAGAGCCTCCAAAAGAGCTTTCGGGGTATCCAATTTTTATTCCATTAAACAAAGAAGATAAAGAGGGGTTTGGTTACTATATAACTTATCAAGATGCAGAAACAGGTGAGCCGATCAAGGCGGTTGTGGAGTAAAGTATGAAAGTTGTAGGTTGGATTTTGCTTGCGATTTGCCTTTTTGTTATCATCGCTCTTCTATATTATCTAGTGGTTGGAAGTATAATTTTTCATTACAGTCTAGGGCGTAAAACATTAAAAAAGCGTGTAAAAAAGAAAAATTTAAGCAAAAATTTAGAAAAGTATAATATAGATTTATGTTGGTGGGACAAGGTGCCATTTAAAGAAGTTAAAATTAAAAGTTTTGATGGTTTAAATTTGGTTGGACATTATTATGATGCTGGTTCGAGAAAAACAGTATGCTTAGTGCATGGGTATAGCGCAAACTACAAAGAGATGCAACAGTATGCTAAATATTTCTATGAAAAGGGCTACAATCTTTTGTGTGTAGAAAACAGGGCACACGGCGCAAGTGAAGGCAAGGTGGTGGGCATGGGTTATCTTGACAGAAAGGATTTGCTTTCGTGGTTAGAGTTTTTAGGCGATGAAAACGAAGTTGTGTTTTTAGGACTTTCTATGGGCGCAAGTGCAGTGTGTTGTCTAGCAGGAGAAAAACTCCCTAAGTGCGTAAAGGGCGTTATATCTGATTGCGCTTTTGATAATGCCGAAAGAGAACTTAGTTTTGCCATGAGAAAATTTGGTAAGATAAGAAAACTTTTGCTAAAACACTTAAAGTCATACACAAAAAGACTTCACAATTTCGATATAAATGACGCTGATATGCTACGATTTGTAAAAAACACAAAAGTGCCTATACTTTATTTTCATGGCAAAAATGACACATATGTTCCTTATAAAAACTCGCAAAATCTTTATAATGCCACGCCAGAAAATTTAAGAAATTTAGTGCTTGTAGATGACGCGGACCACGCTATGAGCTATCAAATTTTAGGCGTAGATTATGAAAGGAAGATAACAAATTTTTTTAGAAAATACCATATATTTGATTATTAAAAATTAAGGAGAGTAAAAAAAATGAAAAAAATGTATAAAAATTTAATAAAAAATCAAAAAAATGAAGAAAAATCATTAAAAATTATATTTAAAACCTTAAAAAATAATTTAATTTGTGGAAAATAAGAGTGAAGAGTGAAAAATAAAAAACGATGGGAGATTGTAAAAGTGAAAAACTAAAAGTGAAAAGTGAAAAAACGAAGATTTTAAAAAAAACTCTTACAGATAGTAAGAGTTTAATTTTTATTTTCAAGTTCATTTATGCGTTTTTCAAGTGCCGGGATTGTGTTGCGAGTTAGATTCCAAATGATTTTTTTAAGCTCCTCCACCTCGTTTTCAAGACTATATAGATTGTTCATAATTTTCTCCTTTTTCCTATTGTATATTGAAATGTTTTCTTTTTCAATGTTTTATGTCACTTTTTGTAATTTCGACATCAAAATTTTTATCGTTAAAAAACCTGTAAGCTTTTTAATAATACATTTTAATTTAATTTTGGATTTTTAAAGATGAGTTTTATAATCATTTTTTCAATTTTGTCATTTTTTCTTCTTTTTATTTTTCATAAAAAGAAGCGCCATGATTATTCCTATGCAGGCTATGGCAATCGTCACCGCGTAAATTATATATGGGTTGACGCCATCAGGAGCGACAGTGTCCGTCAATACATAGCCATATTGCAGAGTATTCTCTCTTTGGTAGGCAACAGGCGTAAACTTCAAATCTTTGTTGTAGCCCTCGTATAGATAGACGCGTTCGCCTTTAACCAATTCAATCTCGCTTTCCTCTATCTCTTCGCCGTTCAAAAGGTATAGTTTTGTATTAGAGTTAATGGAGGCATTATAGGAAGGGTAAGTTTCAATATCGGTCCCGCGTGGTGCAACGAAGTCGGAAAAGATATATGCGGAATTTAGTTGCGCGTCAGCATAACTTTCCACTTTGTAAAAAATCATGCCATATTCATCTTTGTATTCGGTCGGTAATTCGTTAGATAATTCAAGCATCAATTCATCTTTGTGATAAATTCGAAGTGGCTTGCTGTTTTCATTCATTATCTTTTGTGAGGTGAATGCTGGCTCTTCATAGATATAGCAAAAGTTTGCGGTGCAGATATATACTTTTTCAATTTCTGCCCGCACGCCAAGTGTGGATGACGAAAACGTGAAAAAAAACGCCAATAAAAAAAATAGAAGCAAAATAAGATATTTTTTATTTTTAGAGTAAGTAACCCTTTTCATATTTTTTATTATCTAACAATTTAAGTTTCTTGTCAAGCAAAGTTAAGAATTAGCAAGAAAAATCTATTTTTAACCGTGCTTCATATATTATTAATAACATAAAAAATTTTAAACGCATGAAATTTTATTAAATTTAAAAGTTGTCTGATATGCCTTTTTATATTGCATTTGATTAAATTAAACAAGGGAAATTATAAATTTCCTCTTTTTTCTAAAATTTATTTTTTTATTTTTGCTAAATTTTAGTCTTACAATATTCTCGCTTTGTTGTTAAAAGCCGATTTTTTGTCTGTTAATTTTCTCTTTATCTAAAGTTCCATAGAAGCATACTCTGTCATTAATTCCTTTTCGACACCATTAATTATTTTTCTTTGTTTCATAATTGTGTCTAGCACAAACTTTTTAGCTGTTGACTCGAATTCATAATTTGATGAGTTTTTAATTGCGTCAATTAGCGGAGCTAATTGTTCATCTGTTCTAAAGAAATCAGGAGAGGAGTATTTAAGGGCTATGTAATTATTTTTGATCGCTTCTAAAACAACTTCCTTATCTGCTTTGAGTTCTTCGCTAGCATAGAGAAGAGCCTTACCGTTATTTTTAACTGCTTCTAAAACCACTTCTTTATCTTTTTGAAATTTTCTATCAGCATAAAAAAGTGCCCCGCCATTTTTTTTAATTGCTTCTATAACGACCTCTTTGTCTTCCTGAAGTTCTTTACTAGCATAGAAAAGAGCAAGGGTTTTATTTTTAACCGCTTCTAAAACAACCATTTTATCATTTTTAAATTCATTGCCAACTTGTTTGAGTGCCTCGCCATTACTTTTAACCGCTTCTAAAACAACCTTTCTGTCATTTCTAAGTTTTTGAGAGGCGTATTCGAAAGCTAAACCATCGTTTTTAACAGCTTCTAAAACAATTTCTCTGTCATTTTTAAGTTCTTGGGAGGCGTATTCAAGGGCGTAGCCGAAACCCCTTACCGCTTTTAAAACAATCTCTTTATTATTTCTAAGTTCTTTAGAAGCGTATTTAAGAGCTAGTCCTATATTTTTAATCGCAGTCAAAACAACCTCTCTATCATTCCTAAGTTCTTGAGAGGCGAATTTAAGAGCAAAGCCATTACTTTTAACCGCTTCTAAAACTACCTTTCTGTCATTTCTAAGTTTTTGAGAAGCATATTCAAGAGCTAAGCCATCACTAGCTAAGCCGTCATTTTTAACTGCGGCTAAAACAACATCTCTATCATTTTTAAGTTCTTCAGGAGCGTATGCAAGAGCCAAGCCGTCGTTTTTAACCATCACCAAAACAGCATCTTTAAAAGTCATATTTTTTTCTCCATTTTTATTTCAAGGCTATTATACCACGAGAAGTAAGGGGTGTCAATAGAGATTAAAAGCGTTTTATTAATATCGAGAAATGCCCTTACTTATTTAAGTTGTTTTATTTCTTGTCATAAGTTAAGTTTCTTGCAAAAAATCAGTTGCAGTTACATTATCCCATAAGTCTTTTAACAGTTTTCCATTTATTTTTGCATTTTGTTTAAAGTCATATATATCATTGAATAATTGTTTTTCATTTGTTTGTATATTTAGTAATTCAATTTTTTTATTTGCATCATCATATAAAACACCATATCTTATATTATTTAGAGTAAATTCAACTTCTCCATAGTTTTGATAAGTTTCAAGAAAATCATCAAAGTTGGCCAATGTGGCTGGCTTACCACTATTATACTGCTTTATAGCATTATTCAAAGATGGAATGTTTCTTATGCCGGGGACATTTGGATGTTGATAAGATTCTTCTGATTGTAGCCAACCGCAATTTGGACAGGCATTACTATTTCCATATTGATCTATTTCAATCTTGTTCTCGCAAACATCACATTTTGCTATTCTTTTAATTTCTTGTTCCATTTTTTCTCCTTTAACAAAAATTATTATCTACTGCAGAATGTTCTTTGCCTCTTTGAGGACCTTTGTTAGTATCCCAAGTCCAATAATGGTCATGTGGGCGAGGGTAACCATGATTATAGTCTCTATTATGAACAACCCAACAATCTGCTCCATACCATCTTTGTTGAATGAGTTCTCCTTTGTCATTATACAAATCTACTCGGACGTTGGGTTTTTTGTACTTGCGTGGCAAACTTCCTAATTTCCTAACTTCTTTTTCAACTCCGCCACTTGGTTTTCCCATTCCCATTATAGCACCTCCTGATTTAAAATTTCAAAGTTTTTTGAGATTGTTTCGCCACCTAACATATATTAAATAAAACAAAAAAAGCATATCATTTGATATGCTCATTTTAAAACTTTTAAGTCATTGATGTTTATTGAAAAAGTTTCACCATAATATTTATTATTTTCGTCTAAATCAGGGAAGTCGACTAATACTTCGTTTGAAACTGCATAATCTATAGCAATATAGCCCACATCACCTTTATGCAATCCATATTTTGTATATTTTTTATCTTCGACAATTAATTCAACTTTATCGCATTCTTTAAAGTTTAATGTTTGGAATTTTTGTTTGTCATAAATATTTTTTTCTTTAAGCCTATTAGAGTTTTTCATTTCATTAACAAAATTGAGAGGGAGAGAAAAATCTTGTTTTTTTATATCATTTTCATCTACATTTATTACAGCGTAATCACCTAAAATTTTGTCGTTAAAAAAGAGAATTTGTAATTTCCCATAAGGTAAAATTTTTAAAATAATTCCATTTGCATTTAAATACAAATTTTTATTTTTGTATTCCTGTTTTAAATTGATTAAAGTAACTATATCGTTTTCTTTCATTTTATCCAACCTCCAAATGGTGTAGTATTTTTTATTAAGCCTTCTGGACAAAGCAACCAACCTGTATAAAAACTGTGCCCGTTTAAATTGACGGGAATTGCTAATCTTTGTCCAAATATATCTAGCGATTTTAACACATATTTGCCTAATTTATAATTTTCAGATGCTTGCAACTCAATTATTGTTTTTAACATATTTGAGTCTTGTATTTTAATCCCCAAGATTCAAACAAAATTTTTTTGTCTTTATTTTTAAAAATGTATTCGGTGAATTTTGTCAGTGGACAATTTGCAGATATTTGCTTTTTAACAATACTCGTAGAAATAGCTGTTCTTTTGCAATCACGATTTGGATGTAGGGGCTACTCTGGTCTATTGTTTTCCAATAAATAACAGCCATCTAATGCACTACATTTTTTACAATGACCTAAAAAGGCTAGAAACTCTCTCATAAAATTTCTTAAAAGTTCGGGCTTGTTTGGAATTAAAAAATGATCCCATTCAATCCATTTATTATAAACAATATTTCCTTCGCTATCAATTTGTATTTCGTCAAATACACTCATATTTTAACATATTCTCCTTTTATTTAAAACTGATTTTAAAATAAAAAGAGAATAACATTAAAATTTTGAGTTTTCAATGTTTTATGACATTTTTTTGTTATATAAAAAACTTTTGTTTAATAAAATACAATATGAAATTTTTGACGGTTAGGAAGCGGGCGATAGGCGTAATTTTGGTGAGTGTGATTTTAACTTGCTTGATTGTTGGCGTTTGCTATGCGGTTAAAATGACGAGTTCGCCAAAGGCATTATATACCATTGTCATCGACGCGGGGCATGGTGGGCGTGACGGCGGGGCGGTGGGCAAAAGTGGGGTGACGGAGAGCGAGCTTAATTTGGCGTTTAGTTTGAAACTAAAAGAGTTGTGCGAGGACTATGGTTTCAAAGTTGTTTTGACGCGCAAAGATATGAATGGGCTTTATTCGATTTTTGCACCGAACAAGAAAAAGAGTGAGATGAAAAAGAGGCAGGAGATTATTGAAGGAGCAAAGCCGGATGTGGTTGTCAGTATTCATATGAACAGTTTTTCTTCTTCGTCGAGCGGGGCGCAATGTTTTTATGCAAAAGGTAATGAGGCAGGAGAGAAACTAGCTTCAAGCGTTCAAAAGGCTCTTGCAAATGAAATTGACAACACTAAACTAACTGCAAAAGTTGGTGATTTCTATGTTTTAAACTGCACAGATTATGCTAGTGTCTTGGTGGAATGTGGATTTCTTTCTAATCCAATTGAAGAGCAAAAACTTTGCGATGTAGAATACCAGGCAAACTTTTGTCGAACACTCTTATATGGCATTTTAGATTACTTTGAGATGTAAATATGTGTTAGGAAATAAATCTTTATAGACGACTTCAAAGATTGACAGAATTAAATATGAAATATATTTTATATAAAATTTAGTGAGAGTATGTATTTTATAGTTACTTTCAAACTTTGATAATGTTCAGTCAAACAAAAGAATTTTTAAACAATCAAATTATAATAAAAAACAGAAAAACACATTAAAAATTACGAAAAAATCAATAAAAAATTGATTTTTATATGTTTTTTGAGTATTTATTCTGTTTTTACTAATTTTTAGCCATTTTTATATGATTATTATAACGCATAAAAAGATGCGATTTGCTTAAATTAAATGCATGACTAAGAAAGAAAAGTTGGTCATGTCATATCTATGCGAGAGATGTCAAAAGAAGAAAACTTATCTTATCTCTCCGCAAGAGATTACTTCTGCGCTTTCAAAGAAGTATGTTTTATCTATTGACGAAATTGATGAGATTATGGTGGGGCTTTCAAATTCCAATTACATCGACTTTGTTGTCAGCGACGGCAAAAAGGGGTATATGTATTGTGTGACATTAAAAAAGTGTGGGCAGACATATCTCACCGATGTGAAAAATCAAAAAAAGACGCTAGGTATACTAGTCCTTCGCTCAATATTTCTTGCTACAGTCAGTTTTATTTTTGGTATCATCTTAAAGGCAATATTTAAATCATGATAAATTAAAAACATAATTTTTGAAAATATATCGATAATAAATAAAGAAAATGTGGTAAGTTTTGAAATTTAGTTGACAAATTCCCCCCCCCCGTTTTATAATGGCTGTGAGAGTGAATTTAAGGAGGTTAAAATGCAAAAAACAAAATCTAGAAAAATTTGGGCGGTGATTGCTGTTTCTGTTATGCTTGTTGCATTCATGTTCTTAGCAACTGCCTGCGGTGGTTCAAAGACTGAGAATGTTTCTACATATCAGGAACTTGTTGACGCCCTTGCTGGAAATTGCGACATCGTTAGACTTGAGAACGACATCAATGTTGAAGGCGGTTTGGTTGTTTCAAGAGATGTTGTGCTTGATATGAATGGTAAAACTCTTTCAAATGAAAAAGATATTTGGCATGAAGTTCAGTCAGGAGAAGAGGGGGTTAGCACTCTTTCTATCATTGCAGTTGAAGCCGGTGGGGATTTGACCGTTAAAGGTAACGGAACAATTCGCGCAAAAGAGAATGACTGTTATGCATTTGATGTTTCTGGTGGTGGACATCTTGTTATTGAAGACGGCACATATGTTGGAAATATAAGCGTTGTTTATGTTTTAGATGGTTCTGCTGAAATTAAAGGTGGAAGATATTCTATTCAACAACCCGATCCAACAAAGGACTTTCAGTTCACTTTGAATTTACAAGATGAGTGCTATGAAAATGGAACAGGAAGCATTGTTGTGACAGGTGGAACTTTTGAGAATTTTGATCCATCAAAAAACGCCGCTGAAAGTGATGACCTTTCCACAAACTTTGTTAAAGAAGGATATATTTCAACTTTAACTATGGAAGGTGATTTGACAACATACGTTGTGACAGAGGCGTAATTTAACTTTAGTATTTTTAAAAAGTTGTATGAGTTGCTCTCCTCATACAATTTTTTTATTGCTATTAAAACTTTTTGTTGTTTATGATATTTTGTGATATAATATAAGTATGAATAATGAAAGAAGTGAACATGATTTTGAACTTGTGAGTAAGTATAAACCTGCGGGTGACCAACCGAAGGCAATTGAAGAGTTGGTGGAAGGGTTAGAAGACGGGCTTAAAAGTCAAGTGCTTTTGGGTGTAACCGGCTCTGGTAAAACCTTCACTATGGCAAATATCATTGCAAAGGTCAATCGTCCGACGCTTGTTATTGCACACAACAAGACACTTGCGGCGCAACTTTGCAACGAGTTTCGTGAGTTTTTTCCAAACAACCGTGTGGAATATTTTGTTTCGTATTATGACTATTATCAGCCAGAAGCATATATCGTTTCAAGTGATACATATATTGAAAAAGACATGAGTGTCAATGATGATATTGATAAACTTCGCTCTTCTGCCACCTCTTCGCTACTAGAAAGGCGGGATGTGATCGTTGTTGCGTCTGTTTCTTGCATTTACGGCTTAGGTATTCCTGATGAATATTTAAAATTGCACATTGCACTCAGGCCAGGTGAGGATTTTGATAGAGATGAATTAATTTCAAGGCTTATCAACATTCAATATACACGCAATGACATAGACTTTAAGCGTACCACCTTTCGTGTTAAGGGCGACACTGTGGACATTTTTCCAGCGAACCTTTCAGAATCTGCAATCAAAGTACGATTTTTTGGCGATGAAATTGAAAAGATATATGAGTTTGATCCAGTTAGTGGTAACCTTTTAAGAGAACTTAACTATGTTGCCATTTTTCCAGCTACGCACTACGCTGTTGGCAAAAACAGAATAGAAAATGCACTCGCCGAAATTGAGAAAGATAGAGAAAAGGCGATTGAAGATTTTACGAGAGAGGGCAAACCTTTGGAGGCAGAGCGCATCGGTCAGCGTGTGGCGTATGACCTTGAAATGATGCGTGAGGTTGGTTATTGCAGTGGCATTGAAAACTATTCGCGCTATTTTGACGGCAGAAAATCAGGCGAACCGCCATATACACTTATCGACTATTTTCCAGATGACTTTTTGACCATTATTGACGAAAGCCACATGACTATTCCGCAAATTCGTGCGATGTATAACGGCGACCAAGCGCGAAAAAAATCGCTAGTAGATTATGGATTTAGATTGGAGGCGGCAAAAGATAATAGACCACTTAAATTTGACGAGTTCGAAAAAAGGTTGAAACAAACGATTTTTGTTTCGGCAACGCCAGGAAAGTATGAACTTGAAAAGGCAGGGCAGGTTGTAGAGCAGGTCATTCGTCCGACTGGCTTACTTGACCCGACCATTGAAATTAGACCTATCAAAAATCAGGTGGACGAACTTATGGAAGAGTGCCGAAAGACGATTGCGCGCGGTGCGAGAGTTTTAGTTACCACCTTAACTAAGAAGATGGCGGAAAGTTTGACAACATACTTAACCGACCACTCCTTCAAAGTAAAATATCTGCACTCCGAAATCGACACCATGGAGCGTGTGGAGATAATAAATGGCCTAAGGCAGGGCGAGTTTGACATACTTGTCGGCATCAATCTTTTGCGTGAAGGGCTTGATATGCCAGAGGTGGAACTTGTTTGCATTTTGGATGCGGATAAGGAGGGCTTCCTTAGAAGTGAAGGTGCGCTTATTCAAACGATTGGTAGGGTGGCGCGTAATGCAAACGGAAGAGTTATCATGTTTGCAGACACAATCACGGACAGTATGCAAAGAGCGATGGATGAAACCGCACGCCGAAGAAAACTCCAAATGGAATATAATGAAAAGCATGGCATTGTGCCAAAGACGATTATCAAAGAAATTAAAAACACTTTGGAAATAGGCAAGAAAGTCACCGAACAGCACTTATCAAAACGCGACATCCCGCTTGAAATTGACAGGCTCACTTCGATGATGAAAATCGCCTCCTCTCAACTTGATTTTGAGCGCGCGATTGAACTTAGAAACAAAATTGCTCAACTTAAAAAGAGATTGAATAAGAAGGAAGAAATAGAGTAAAAACAAAAAACATCAAAAAAAATGCTTAAAAATTCAATTTTTTCTTAAAAATAGTGTTTTTAAATATATTTTAAGCTTTACTTTAATTTATGTTAATATTTTTATCAATTGTTTGATTTAAAATGATTTGACAAAATTTTGCGATTTATTATAGAGAGATTACTATATTTTCATATACCAAAATAGAAAAATAATCAGTGGCACTTGTTTTCTTATTAAATTTGTGGTATAATATGTAGACTATGAAAAATCAAATTATAATTAAGGGTGCAAGGGAGAATAATTTAAAGAATGTTAATCTTACCTTGCCAAGAGATAAGTTTATTGTATTCACAGGGGTGAGTGGCTCGGGGAAGAGTTCGCTTGCGTTTGGCACGATTTTTGCCGAAGGGCAGAGAAAGTATATGGAAAGTCTTTCTTCATATGCGCGTATGTTCCTAGGTCAAAGTCAGAAGCCAGATGTTGACTCGATTGAAGGGCTTTCGCCAGCAATCTCCATCGACCAAAAGACAACCAACCACAATCCGCGCTCGACGGTTGGAACAGTGACGGAAATATATGATTATTTCCGCTTGCTTTTTGCCAACATCGGCACGCCGTATTGCCCAAACTGCCATAAGAAGATTGTGCCACAGACTATCGATCAAATTGTGGACAACATAAAGAGCTATGGCGAAGGTGCAAAGGTTTCGATTTTGGCGCCAGTTGTGCGCGGACAAAAAGGCACGCAGGCGAAACTTTTTGACAGTTTGAAAAAGAGTGGTTTTACGCGTGTGGAGGTGGATAACTTTACGCACCTACTTGACGATGAGATAAATTTAGACAAAAATTTAAAGCACAATGTCAGTGTTATCATCGACCGCATAACGATAAAGGAGGGGAAAGACGCACGCCTCGCTGGCAGTTTGGAAACGGCATTAAAACTTGCTGACGGACTTGTGATTGCAAAAACAGAAGAAAGGGAAGATTTATATTCTATAAATTATGCCTGCCCAACTTGTGGATGGACACTTGGCGAACTCACGCCTAGGCTTTTCTCGTTCAATGCCCCTTATGGCGCTTGTCCAACTTGCTTAGGTTTAGGTTTCAACAGCGACATTGACGAGTTTGCAGTGCTTAAAAACTCCAACCTTTCCATTAATCAAGGAGCCTTTAATATCACAGGTTGGAAGAGTGAAGAGGGGAGTATGGCGCGAGCATATTTTGAAGCGCTCTCACGAAAATATGACATTGATTTAGACACGCCTGTTCGCGATTTATCAAGAGACAAAATAGATATCCTTCTCTATGGCACAAAGGAAGATACGATTGAGCTTGAAGTTTCAAAGGATAGGCATAAAAGACTGACAACCACTTTTGAAGGCATTGTCAACAATTTGAGAAGAAGATACAAGGAAACGAACAGCGAGTGGATTAAGTTTGAAATAGGAAGATTTATGCGTGAGCAACCATGCGTAACTTGTCATGGAAAAAGGTTGAATGAAAGCGCACTCTCTGTGAAAATTGATGGAAAAGATATTTATGACTTTTGCAATGAAAGTGTGAAGAATTTAATTCCTATAATTAAAAATTTATCGTTAAACAAAGCAAAAGCTACTATTGCTGAACCGATTGTAAAAGAAATTTTAAATCGTTTGCAATTTTTGGAAGATGTTGGGCTTAACTATTTGACTTTATCGCGTTCGGCGGACACGCTCTCAGGCGGTGAGGCGCAGAGAATTAGGTTGGCAACGCAAATAGGAAGCAGTTTGGTGGGTGTGACATACATCTTAGACGAGCCTTCAATAGGTTTACATCAACGCGACAACGAAAAACTACTTAAAACGCTGAAAAACCTGAAAGATTTAGGCAACACCGTCATTGTGGTTGAACATGACGAGGACACGATACGCGCGGCGGACTATCTTGTGGATGTCGGACCTTATGCTGGCGTGCATGGTGGCGAGATTGTGGCAGCAGGGACTGTCAATGAGGTAATGAAAAACAAAAATTCGGTCACTGCAAAATTTTTGCGAGGAGAGGACAAGATTGAAATTCCTTTGTCGCGCCGTCAACCTAAGGACTACATCACTATAAAGGGCGCTAAGGAAAACAACTTAAAGAATATCACAGTTAAAATCCCGACAGGTGTGTTCACGGCGGTCACAGGCGTTTCTGGAAGCGGAAAAAGTTCGCTTATCAACCGAATATTGTTTCCATATTTATCTAACCAACTTAACAACAGCAAACTGCCACTTGGAAAATGCACAAAGATTGAAAATGTGGAGGCGGTTGACAAGGTTATATGTATTGACCAAGCGCCGATTGGCAGAACACCTAGAAGTAATCCCGCCACTTACACTGGTGTGTTTACGGCAATCAGAGAACTTTTTGCTTCAACTGTTGACGCTAAAACGAAAGGATATAGCGCAGGGCGTTTCTCTTTCAACGTGAAGGGCGGTAGATGTGAGGCTTGCGAAGGCGCTGGCGTCAAAGAGATTGAGATGTATTTCTTGCCAGATATCACTGTGCCATGCGAGATTTGTAAGGGTAAGCGTTATAACCGCGAAACTTTGGAAGTGAAGTATAAGGGCAAGTCGATAAGCGATGTGCTTGATATGACGGTTGAAGAAGCACTTAAATTCTTTGAGAACATTCCTTCAATTCTGAACAAAATTCAATCGCTCTATGATGTTGGACTTGGCTATATAAAGTTAGGACAGCCGGCAACCGAACTTTCGGGTGGTGAGGCTCAAAGGGTTAAACTTGCAACGGAACTTAGTAAGCGCGAAACGGGTAAGACAATGTATATCTTGGATGAGCCGACGACAGGACTTCATGTCTATGACATCAAAAAGTTGGTGACAATTTTAAATAGGCTTATTGGCAATGGCAACTCGGTGGTTGTCATCGAGCATAACCTTGATGTCATAAAATGCGCGGACTACATTATCGACATGGGACCAGAAGGCGGTGATGAAGGTGGAACGGTGGTGACCACAGGAACGCCTGAGGAAGTAGCCGAATGTGAAAAGAGTTACACAGGGCAATTCTTGAAGAAAATTTTAGAAGAAAACAAAAATGCATAAATCTATGCATTTTTTTGCTTTTTTTGTGAGATTGTGCTATAATGATTTGTGTTTTAAAGCAGATATGTTGTTTTGGTAAATAAGCGAAAAAAGATAGAAATATAAAAAGGAATTTTTTTGCAGGTTTAATAAGTCAAACATTATAGAAGATAAAACACAATGAAAAGAGATGCGAAAAACAAGCGAAATATTAAAAAGCAATTATAAAAATAAAAGGTTGAGTTAGTAAAAAGTGAGAGTTTTTAATTTGTCATCTGGCAGTGATGGGAATGCTACGTATATTGAAACAGAACATGCACGAATTCTTGTGGATGATGGTCTTTCATGCACTGAAACGGTGAAAAGGCTGAACCTTATTGGTGTAAGCGGAGAGAATATTGATGCTATCATATTGACACATGAGCATATCGACCACATGAAAGGGGTGGATGTTTTTTCGAAGAAGTTTAACACGCCTATCTATGCTCATAACGATGTATGGAAAGGGGTATATCCAAAATTAAGTAAGGTGGCGGAAAGCAACATGCGAATTTTTGACGGCGACTTTGATATAAAGGACCTAATCATCTCGCCGGTGGAAATACCGCACGATGTTAAATGCTTCGGTTTTGCCATTGAAAACGGAGATAGTAAGGTAAGTTTACTTACAGATTTAGGTCATACCACCGACAAGATTTTTAATAGTGTTAAGGGCAGTCAACTTGTCTATCTTGAAGCTAATCACGATATAAACATGCTGAAAAATTGTGAAAAGTATCCGCTTTCTTTGAGGATGCGTATTGCGGGCAAAAATGGACATCTTTCCAACGATGCTTCGGCGGAGTTTGCTGAAAAACTTGTGGAAAGTGGCACAAGACAAATTGTTCTTTCTCACCTAAGCCGAGAGAATAACACGCCAGAACTTGCTTACACTTACATATCAAAAAAGTTAGCAGATAGCGGAATAATTGAAGGCACGCATGTGAAAATAGATGTCGCACTGACCGTGCCTGTTAGAATTTTTAGGCTAAAATAAACCTTAAATCCTTGCCTTTTTTTGAGAAAAGGAATTTGTTTGTTTCTTTTTCCCAAAAGTGCCACTTTCGGGGACCCCAACATGAGGTCTAAGAGAATATAGTTTTAGATGTGAAATATAAAAACAGGCAATGCCTGTTTTTAATTTCTTTTACTCTTCAAGTTTAGCTATTGCATAAGAAATGTGCATAAGTTCTTTATTAGATTGAACAGGTGATAACTCAATAAGTTTTGTGCCATTTTCTATAATCGCCATGCCTTTGCTCCAACCAGTTTGGAGTATGCGATTGTCATATTCAAGAAGTTGTTTTTGGCGTTCCCACTTGCCTTTGCCGTTTTTATAGTTGACAAGAAAACTTATAGTGTTCAAGCCGATTTCCTCGTTATCGCGCTTGGCATTTAAAATTATTGCATCATATTTTTCGCTATATACGCAGTATGGCATACTGCCAAGATAGTAGCCGTCCTCAGTTTCTGCACGCGTGCCTTTTTTTGCTGGGTCGCCGAAGTCGATGCCGTCAGAAGAAGTTTTGAAGTAAATATCGTTACAAGGCGAACCTACAATCTCATAGCATAGGAAATATCCTTTTTTGGTCTTACATACGATTGGCATACCCGGTCGCATTTTTTTATCTTTAAGAGCGACGACAAGTTTTTCTTTGCTCCAAGTTTTTCCTGCGTCTGACGAAGTTACCATAACAAGCACTTGATTGTAATCTTTTTCACCGTGTAGCCTTTCGTCTGAGAACATAACGGCAATTTCATTTTTGCTGTTTATAAAAATGTGTGGTTCCCAAATAGGTCCAAGTTTATCAAAATTCTGTTCGATAGGCGCGCCACCTTTTGCAACAGACGAACGAAATTCCCAAGTTTTTCCGTGGTCACGGCTTATGTAAAAAACTATTTCTGTTGAACTCATATCTTTCGGTATGGAATTGCCTGCAAAAAGCAGTGTGCCGACATCTAAATCACCACACTTTTTATCAAGTTCGTAAAGAGTTGGTTGATAACGCATGCCATAGCCGTTTGATGTGTCTTCTATTTTACTAAAAAGTTTCCAGCTGTAACCACTATCAGCGCTTTTGTAGATAGGTGCAAAGACAGGCTCTTTCTTTGAATAATTTTCAAAGGTGGCTAGAAGTTCTCCTTTACTGTGCTTCAATTCGATAACGCGCGGATACATGCAACCGGTTGGATTTCCTATTTCGTTGGCTCTCGGCGCGAAGATTATACCCTCAGCTTCTTTAATTATTTTCATTTTCTTCCTCCATAGAATGATTATAGCAAAAGAAATAGGAAAAACAAACTGAAAATCCATATTTTCAAAAAAATAGTAGCAAACGCTTTAACTATTCAAAACACTTTTAGTTAAAATAATTTAATTATTTTTTTAAAAGCGTGACAAAAATGCTTGTTTTTTGTTTCAGGCTTATGTTAAAATATACAGGAAAGTGAGGCAAAATGAAAACGAAAAACAAGATTGATTGCATTTACAAAAATTTTAAGCTTATGGTATATCAAAATGTTTTTAGACATTTGAAAGATAAGGAGAATGGTGAACTTTCCTCATCTGAGTATTTTTGTCTTGAATGCATCTATCTTTTAGATAATCCAACGGTCACAGAATTTGCTAACTTTTTAGATATTTCTTCGCCAAATGCCACTTACAAGGTAAAACAACTCATAAAAAAGGGTTATATTAAAAAAGAAAAGAGTAAGCATGATGGTCGCGAGTTTAGAATTGTTCCAACCGAAAAATTTTATGAGTTTTATGGACATAAAGCTAACTATGGCGAAGTTATTATGAACAACATTGAAAAGTCACTTGAAAAAGACGATATGAAAAAGATGGACAAAGTGCTTGATGTTTTAATTGAAAAGGTATTTAAGCCACGAAGAAAAAAGAAGGCAAGAGCGTAAAAGACAAACCTACAAAAAAGACTTTGCGAAAGAGAGTGTTTTAAATTCGCGAAGTCTTTTTATTTTATTAAAATTTATAATGAATTTTGGTTGTTTTCTTAATATTAATGTTTTTAACTTTGTTTTTTCATATTTTCATCACCAAATTTTTAATTTCCTTTGCAAGTTTTTTAGCTTTTGTCTGACTCATATGCTCCACCATAATTCTAATCTTGTTTTCCGTTCCGCTGGCTCTAACAAGAACTCTTCCTGCGGGGGTGATGGCGCAGGAGATGTTTGAAAGCAGAAGTCTCAATTCTTCATTGTTCATAACCTTCATTTTGTCGTGAACTATGCAGTCTATATTTGCCTGCGGAAGCATATGTGCATCAAAAAGTTCCGCCATTGTCTTTTTTTCTTTGGCGATGACATTTGCTAAGGTTATCGCGGTTAAAATGCCGTCACCTGTTTTAATTTTGTCGCGAAGGATGATATGACCCGACTGCTCACCGCCAAGCGACAAGTTCATCTTTTCCATAGCGTCAATAACATATTTATCGCCGATATCGGTGCGTATTAGGTTGATTTTGTGTTTGTTTAGGGCGTTCATTATACCACTATTGGTATGGCTTGTGCCGACAACAGTGTTTGCATAGAGTTTGCCTTCTTTTTTCATCTGTTTTGCTAGGATATATAAAATTTTGTCGCCGTCAAAAACTTCGCCACTATCATCTACTGCAATTAACCTGTCAGCATCTCCATCAAAAGCAAAGCCAAAGTTTGCCTTTTTTTCTTTAACAAACCTGATTAAATTTTCTATATGCAAACTACCGCATTCTTTGTTTATTAATTCGCCTTTATTTTTCCCGCCTGTGACAAAGACCTCGGCGCCCAACATTTTAAAGACCTTTGTAGCAATTTTATAGCTTGAACCGTTACTGCAATCTAAACAAATTTTATAATTTTCAAAACTAACATCAGAACAAGACGCTAGGAAATTTATATATATTCTAGATAAGTTTTTTTGTTTATATTTTCCTTGAAAAGGGGTCTCAATAGAGGTAGAAAAATAACTTTCTAGATTACTTTCTTCTTCATCATTCATCTTTCGCCCGTTATGTTTAAAAATCTTTATTCCGTTATATTCGGGCGGGTTGTGAGAGGCAGAAATCATCACGCCATAGTCAAATGCGAGCGTTTCAGTGAGATATGACACACATGATGTCGGAACAATTCCAATATCGACAACATCGCCACCACCAAGCATAACGCCAACAGCAAGAGAGCATTTTAAAATATCGGAAGATAGGCGAGTGTCAGAGCCAATCAAAATTTTAGGTTTTGATTTCACTTGACAAAGAGCATTTCCAACATTTTTAGCAAGGCTTGGTGTAAGCGTTTGACCAAATATTCCACGGATGCCATCCGTTCCAAAAAAATTTCCCATAAAAAATCTCCTATCTAAATAGATATGAGATTTAAAATTTTATTGTTAAATTACAACGGTTTTTTAAGTGTGTCAATGATGATTTTAAAACTGTTATCTTGCCTAGCCAAATTGTTGGTGTTTTCACTTTTGCGATAGACCACAAACTTTTGATATAAAAATTCGGTCACAAAGTTGATAATCATCGAGAAGGCGGTGACCAAAATATCTTCCACACCAGCACTTTCAAGGGCGTGACCCCACAGGGTAGAAAGCGGAGTGAAGGCGAGATAATAAAGAAAGACAAGTGTCATCGCAAGCGGTATATTATTTGCACTTTTAAAGGTATAGCGTCTATTGAGAGTGAAATTCCAAATGACTGACAGCACCAAGGAAATGAGATAGGCGACCCAATAATTCCAACGGAAAACATAGTCGAACAGCGAGAATGTTCCTATTTGGATGACGCCCGCTGATATTGAAAAAAGAGTAAATTTGATAACCTGTTTGAAATTTTTCATATTTACATTATACAATGCTTAAAAAATTTTAACAACTAATTTAGTAAAATTACAAAATAAATTCTTTTTTAAATAAAAAAAGTCCGCTTAATATGTGAATTAAGAAATTTAAATGGGTATTTTCCTTTAAATCACTTTAATAGTGAAAAATTTTATGATATAATTAAATTATGAAAATTATAAGTGCGAAATATTTGACAAGTGTTGTCAGTGAAGAGAAGATTTTAAATGATGATGTGGTGGAGTTTGCCTTTGTTGGAAGAAGCAATGTTGGCAAGTCCTCTTTTATCAACGCTCTCACAGGCGTAAAAAATTTGGCAAAGACCTCTTCAACGCCTGGGCTGACAAAGATGATAAACTACTTTTTGATTAACGATAGTTTTCGCTTTGTTGACCTTCCGGGCTATGGCTACGCAAAGACGGGGCAAAAACATCTTGCAAATTGGGCGCACTTAATGGAAAAATATCTCATCTCTTCCACTTCTCTTAAAACGGTGTTTGTTTTGGTGGACAGCAGGCATGAGCCATCTGAACTTGATAAAATGATGATAGAATTTTTGATGCATTATCAAATTCCTTTCATGGTGATTGCTACAAAGGTAGACAAACTTGCTAAAAGCAAAATTCCGCAAAGCCTTTCAAAGATTGCCAAAATCTTAAATGTCCGCCGAGAAATCATCTTGCCATTTTCAAGCGTCACGCTTAACGGCAAGGATAAAATTTTAGAATATATTGAAAACAATATAGAATGAAAATTGTTAGAGGTTAAAAAGGTCAATACTTGCATTAAATTTATATCTATTTTTACTATAAAGTTAAAGCTTAACAGATTATTTATATTATCGGAAGTTGAGCCAAGCGTGGCAGAGCCACATTTGAGCGAAACTGATGTTTATACAAACTGTGATGGCGGGCAAGGCACACAAAATTCGTTAGAATTTATTAAAATTTTATGCTAATAAAATTTTTAACATCACATAGTTTATATTATAGGCGTTTTAATTATTAGATTTTATTGTTTTTTATCTAATTTTATATATTGAGAATAAAAATGGTGAAATTGCGAAAAAAATTTGAAAAATATAGCGAATTTGTTTGCCTTTTCGTTATATTTTTTTGTATAATAAGGTCGTATTTAAAGGAGATTTTATGAAAAAATATGTTTATCTTTTTAAAGAAGCAAAAGGTGGCAACAAAGCTCTTTTTGGCGGAAAGGGTGCTAACCTTGCTGAAATGACAAGAATCGGTCTCCCTGTTCCTCAGGGCTTTACCATCACAACCGAAGCTTGCACAAAATATTATGAAGATGGTAAGAAAATAAATGAAGGCATTATGGCTCAAATCTATCAAAAACTTGCTCAAATCGAAAAGATGACAGGAAAGAAGTTTGGCGATCCTACAAATCCTCTTCTTGTTTCTGTTCGTTCAGGTGCAAGAGTTTCCATGCCTGGTATGATGGACACAATTTTGAACCTTGGTCTTAACGATGAGGTTGTTGAGGGCTTAGCAAAACTCACAAACAATCCTCGTTTTGCTTATGACTCATATCGTAGATTCATTCAGATGTTTAGCGATGTTGTTATGCAACAGGACAAGTCTAAATATGAAAGAATTTTAGACCAAATCAAAGAGAAAAAAGGCGTTAAATATGATAAAGATTTAAGCGCTGATGACTTAAAAGAAATCGTTAAACTCTTTAAGAAACTCTATAAAGAGGGACAAAAACAAGAATTCCCACAAGAGCCTAAGGTTCAACTTATCGAAGCTGTTAAGGCTGTATTTAGATCATGGGACAACGAAAGAGCAAATGTATATAGAAGAATGCATGACATTCCATACAGCTGGGGAACAGCCGTAAATGTTCAATCAATGGTATTCGGTAACATGGGCGAAGATTCCGGCACGGGCGTTGCCTTCACAAGAAATCCTGCAACCGGCGAGAACGCGCTTTATGGCGAATATCTTATGAACGCACAGGGCGAGGATGTTGTTGCTGGTATTAGAACACCTCAACCAATCGCTAAACTTGAAGAACAAAATCCAGAGGTTTACAAGGAATTTGTTGCTATTGCTACAAAACTTGAAGACCACTACAAAGATATGCAAGATATGGAGTTCACAATCGAAAGAGGCAAACTTTATATGCTTCAAACAAGAAATGGTAAGAGAACGGCAAAAGCTGCACTCAAAATTGCCGTTGACCTTGTGAAAGAGGGTAAAATCTCCGAAAAAGACGCGCTTTTGATGCTTGATCCTAAGCAACTTGACGCTCTTCTTCACCCAACCTTTAACGCTGATGCTGTAAAGAAGGCAAAGGTAATCGGTGAGGCTCTTCCGGCATCTCCTGGCGCTGCAAGCGGTAAGATTTGCTTTACCGCTGAAAAAGCAAAAGAGCAAGGAAAGAAAGAAAAGGTTGTTTTAGTTCGTCTTGAAACAAGCCCAGAGGATATTGAAGGTATGGCTGCAAGCCAAGGTATCTTAACCGCTCGTGGTGGTATGACCTCTCACGCTGCCGTTGTTGCTCGTGGTATGGGAACTTGCTGTGTTGCAGGTTGCTCCGCTATTAAATTTGCCGATGACGGAAAATCTTTTGAACTTGGCGGAAAGAAGTATAAGGAAGGCGACGTAATTTCCTTCGACGGCTCAACCGGTAAGATTTATGACGGCGAAGTTACAACAGAATCCGCTAAAATTTCTGGCGAATTCGCCACAATTATGGAGTGGGCTGATAAATATAGAAAATTAATGATTAGAACAAACGCTGATAATCCTCGCGATGCTTCGGTTGCTTTCTCATTCGGTGCTGAGGGCGTTGGATTATGCAGAACAGAGCATATGTTCTTTGAAGCAGACAGAATTCCAGCTGTTAGAGAAATGATAGTATCTTCCACAACTGCTGAAAGAGAAAAAGCTCTTAAAAAACTTCTTCCAATGCAGAAGAAAGACTTTAAGGGAATATTTAAGGCTATGAAAGGTCGCCCAGTGACCATTCGTTTCCTAGATCCACCTCTTCACGAATTTTTACCTCATGAAGATGATGAAATTAGAGCTCTTGCAAAAGAGATGAAACTCTCTTTTGAAAGTTTAAAGGCAACTGTTGAAAGTTTGCACGAATTTAACCCAATGATGGGACATCGTGGACTTAGACTTGCTGTTACTTATCCAGAAATTGCAAGAATGCAGACAGAAGCTGTTATTACTGCTGCTATTGAAGTAGAAAAGGAAGAGGGCTTCAAAGTTGTTCCTGAAATTATGATTCCTCTCACTTGCGACAGCAAAGAATTTAAGTATGTTAAAGACATCGTAACTGACACTGCTGACAAAATTCTTGCTGAGAAGAAAGTGGAAATGCAATATAAAGTTGGCACTATGATTGAAATTCCTCGCGCTGCAATCACGGCTGACCAAATTGCAAAATACGCTGAGTTCTTCTCATTCGGCACAAATGATTTAACACAGATGACCTATGGTTTCTCGCGTGACGATGCCGCTAAATTCTTAGATGTTTACTATGAAAAGAAGATTTTTGAAAGCGACCCATTTGCTCGTCTTGACCAAAACGGCGTTGGTAAACTTGTAAGAATTGCCGCTGAACTTGGAAGAAGCACTCGTCCAGATATCAAGCTTGGTATCTGCGGTGAGCACGGTGGTGACCCATCTTCTGTTGAGTTCTGCCACAGAATTGGGCTTAACTATGTTTCTTGCTCGCCTTATCGTGTGCCAATCGCACGCCTTGCAGCAGCACAAGCAAACATCAAATATCCAAGAAAGAAATAAGCAAACAAATTTCGCTTGTTTGTGCATAAAAAGTTATCTTAATATAATCAATAAAAGCCGAACTTTGCAGTTCGACTTTTATTATGCTATAAAATTATAAAACGGAATTTTGGTTTTATTTTATATAGTTCTTATTTTAGCCTTTTGCTCCAATCTTGCGTATACTTCAACAATTTGCTCAGGTGTGCATTTGATGCCTTCAACATCGTTTTTATAAGATGCAATTGTGCTAGCTCTATCTAATAGAGTGTTGCCACCGATAGAGCCAACAAAATCCCTACCAAGTTCATGTAATTTAGGGTCGGAGGTGCCATTCACCTTTTTAAGAATTTCACTTAAAGTGGTGTAATCTCTTATCTCTTGTGAAAAATATCGCGAGCTATGTCCTTCGTTTGTATATTTTAAAATATTTAAATCACCTCTTGCCATACAAAAATCATATAGTTCAGCTGGCGTTAGCGACCAAGTGTCGCGCTTATTTCCGTTTTTATCAATGATATATGTAGGGCAGACATCCCAGCCTTTGCTTTGTTTCAAATAGGCAGCGCCTAAATCATAATCTTGTTTTTCATCTTTTATTTCTTTTTCGCTTTTCTGATAGATTGAATAGTTCATACTTTCCTCCTTAAATTTCAATTTTCTTATCCCTATTATAAATCGGGAGGGGGGGGGGTGTCAAGTTATTTTACGAAAAAAATATTGTTATTGTTTTTTACTAAATTAAATAAAAAGAAAAAGTGTCTAAAACACTTAGCCGTCAAACACAACATCACCGCAAAGCACATCAAAATAGGAAAATGTTTGTAATTTCTCATCAACTTTAATTGTGAATACACTTGGATAGACATCGTTAATTGTGGCAGTTACGATATCTATCTTCTTTCGTCCGCGGTTGATACTTAAAGTTACGCTTTGACCCTTCAAATTTTTTATTTTATCTTTAATTTCGCTTAATCCATATATTGCTTTTCTCATATTATCCTCTTTATGATTTTTGCCAAAGGATAATTTTTTAAACATTTTAGTTCTAAGTTCAAAGGCATTTCAATATATTATCATATCGAACAAAGGTTTGGAGGTGTTATGTCTTTCGAAAAAAATAGTTTTAAGGTGGTAAAGAAAAAGAGATTGCAAAAGAGCGAGTTTAATGTGGAATGTAATATTCCAGTTGATGGCGAGATAAACAAGATTTTTTCGGTTTGTCACACTGCTATGGTTGAAAATTTAGAGGTTCTAAGTGGAGCTGTTAATTTCAATGGCAACATAGACTTTTGTATTCTCTATGAAGCCACAAACGGAGAAATATTAACTAACAATTACAGCTGTCCATTTTCATCAAAAATTGAAGATGAAAAGATTGCTGTTGGCGACAAAGTGCAAGTTGATGTGGAAGTTGTTGATTTTTCTGTTGATAATGCGACAAATTCAAATATAAAAATCAATTGTCTTTTAATGCAGAAGGGCGTAATTATCTCATGTTATGACATTGAAACTATTGACACTAACGATGAAGATATCTGTTCCAAGAAAGAGGAAATCTATCTTAGCACTTTTATCGGTGAAGCCTCAGAAGTATTTACAGCCACAAGTGAAGTGTCTATTAAAGAACCGGTCAGAAAAGTAGTGCTTTGTGATGCCTTAGTGTCAGTAAAGAATGTGGAATGTGGCAACAACTTTGTTTCAGTGACAGGTGAGGTTATCGGCAGACTTTTATATCTCACAGAGAATGACCGCTACGAAACATCATATATTAATGAAAACTTCAAAGAGGAAGTTGAGCTTGAAGGTGTTACAAGAAATTCTGTTGCAGAAGCATTTGTGAATATTAAAAGAAATCAAATGAAGTGTGAAGTTTTGGAGCAGGAAAGAGGGGTGGTTGTGAAACTTGATATTCCTGTTTGCCTAAAAGTTTGTGCTTTTGAAGAAAGAGCGTGCAGTGTCATCAAAGATATTTATAGTTGCAAGGAAGATATAGAAATTTCAACAGAGTCTTTTGACACGACAAAGGAATTAAGTCAAGATTTCTTTGAAACAAAAATTGACGGCACGCTAAACTTAGACGAAAATCATCCGCGTGTTGATAAACTTCTCTTTGTTGCAGGCACAAATCTTACTATTTCTAATTCCTATATACAAAACGGCGAACTATATGTGGAGGGTGTGGCAAAAGCAAATGTCGTATATCTAAACGATGAAGAAAATTCTCTTCATTCTGTCACCATGGAAGTGCCTTTTGTTGTCAGCGATAAAACGAGTGTTGCGTGTGAAAATCCTGAAATATCGATTAGTGCAGTGCTTTATGATGTAGATGTGATTGTAAAGAAAGGGCGCGACCTATATTTTGACGGCAAGTTGAAAATTCATGCTAGATATGATTGTGAGGAAATTTGTGCGGTGATTACAAGCGCCAACCTAACAGGTGACACTATTGAAAGAGATTGTTCGATTGAACTTATATATGCAAAGTCTGGCATGGAAGCGTGGGATATCGCAAAGCAGTTTAAAGTTAGAGAAGAAGTTTTGATGCTTCAAAATCCAGAAGTTGCCTTTCCTCTAACCGAAGACACAAATGTTATTGTATACTACCAAAAAACTAATTAAGGGATGATTTTTATCATTCCTTTTTTATCAATTTAAAATTTATATTAATTCAATTTTTAGTTTATTTTAATTTTTTTCTTATTTTTTCATCTTTTTTCACGCTTTTTTTATTAATTTTATAAGTTTTTTAGTCAAAAGTAAATTTAGAGGTGAAAAAATGAAATATTTGATTTCCTTTGTAGCAGTGGTGACCATAACGCTTATATTGGTTTTTTGTGGCAATTTTGGAGGAACAACAAACGAAGAATATTTCCGTATTCATATACGCGCAAACTCAAACAGTGCAGAGGACCAAAATGTGAAATATGAGGTAAAAGATGAAGTTGTGGAGTTCCTTATTCCTCTTCTTGCGGAGGCTGAAACTAAGGACGAGGCAGAAGATATAATGAATGAGAACTTGCATCTAATTGAAGGTGTGGCGAATGAGGTTTTGAAAGCGCACGGATTTTCATATAAGTCAAAGGCGTATATCTCTTTTGAGGAATTTCCAACGCGGGCATATGATGACCTTGTGCTTGAAGAAGGCTTTTATGATGCGCTTATCTTAGCGTTAGGCACAGGCGAGGGAGATAATTGGTGGTGTGTGGTCTATCCTCCTTTTTGCTTTTTAGAAACAAAAAATTCTGAAAATTATGTGTATATTTCAAAAATTTGGGAAATTATAAATAATATCATCGGTAAATAGGATTGCTTGTCATAACTTATTAACAGGTTTTATACATGAAGTAATTTTCTTAGCTGTAAAAGTAACAAGTTAAAAATGACCGATAATAATTAAAATATGGAGGAAAAAATGAAAAAAAGAATTTTTGCCCTTGTCAGCGCGCTTGTTTTTGCGATTATTGGCATCGGCGCAATCGCCACTATTGCTTATACATATCATACAACAGGCATAGCAAGTGCAGCAATATCTACAAGCGAAACGCGTTTAGTTCAACAACGCCTAAAAAGCTGGGGGTATTATACAGGGAGTGTTGACGGAATTTATGGCAGTTTGACGCGTTCGGCTGTCAGAAAATTTCAACAAACCAATGGGCTTCAAGTGGATGGAATTGTCGGACCGCAAACAGCTGCGGCAATAGGTTTTTCCATCAAAAGCGACAGTGCAACAACTTCAAACAATGACCTATATCTTCTTGCTAAATGTGTTTATGCTGAGGCGAGAGGGGAAAGTTATGTCGGACAAGTTGCTGTTGCTGCGGTGATATTAAATAGGGTGGAGAGCGAAAAGTTCCCTAATACTATTGCTGGTGTTATCTATCAACCTTATGCTTTCACTGCGGTTAGTGATGGGCAGATTAATTTAGAGCCTGACCAAACGGCATACAACGCCGCTCGTGACGCTCTCAATGGTTGGGATCCTACTTATGGCAGTCTTTATTACTATAATCCTGCGACAGCCACAAGCTCTTGGATTTGGTCGAGAAAGACGGTTGTGACAATAGGCAAGCATGTCTTTGCAATATAGGAGGTAGTTATGGAAATTATTGATAATATAGAAAAAAGCGAAAATACACAAGAAAAATTGATAAAAACGCAAAAAAAATTAGAAAATTCTAAAAAAAACAATCAAAAATGCAAAATTGAGAACGATAGGAAGGCTGGGAAAATCAATAGATTTAAAAATGCGGTGGTTGGCTTGTCACTCGCCGTTGCAATACTTGGCGCTACCACGCTGGGTTTGGGTGTGGCGTATGGCGTGACTCAGAACAAGGTGGATACATACGGCACGCAACTTGAAAGCGTCTATCAAAAGAACTATTATGAGCTTGTTGATAATGTCAACAATGCCGACATGGAGATGAGTAAACTTTTGAATGCCACAAATTCCACATACCAAAAAAAGATGCTGACGGAAATTGCCAGCGCTTCTAAAAACATGCAAAACAATATAGCACTTCTTCCTCTCACCGGCGAAGATGTTTTAGAGAGTGTTAGATTTGTCAATCAGCTTTCGGGCTATACAACCATATTAGAGGAAAAACTAGCAAATGGTGAAGATTTAACCACAGAGGACTTAGAAATGTTACAAGAACTACATATGGCGCTTATTAGCATGAAAGACAACTTGAATAGGATTTCTATGAATATGCGCAATGGTTATAGTATACTTGATGCAAGCAATGAGATGAATGGCGACCTTAACAGCTTTACTGTTGACTTTAATCAAATTAAAGCAAAAGATGTTGATTATCCAACTATGATATATGACGGACCATTTTCAGATTCTGTTGTCAATCAAAAAGTTAAAGGACTTTCTGGCAAAGAGATTACGGAAGAAGAGGCTGGCGAAGTTTTAGGAAAGGTGTTTAAAAATATTTCATATTATAAATATAACGGCAAGACAGAGGGGAAATTTGAAACCTACAATTTTGATGTGGTCACGAGCGACAATCAAGAGCTATATGCACAAGTGACTATACAAGGCGGACACGTTCTTACTGTCAGCGGACAAAATGCAAGTGATGTCAAAAAATATGATATGAAAACAGGCGAAAAGATAGCAAAAGAGTTTGCAAAAGCTAACGGTGTAGAAAATCCTAATGTTGTTTGGAGCGAAGAGCTTAACAATCAAGCATATTTCAATATTGCACCGAAGGAAAATGAAATTATTTTATATCCAGACCTTGTAAAAGTTAAGGTAGATTTAGAGTTTGGTGATGTTATAGGATACGATGCAATTTCCTATTGGACCAACCACACGGATAGAAGTTTAGGCAAGGCGAGCGATGTAAGCGTTTCTCTTCCAAGCGGATTTAAAGTGGTGAATAAGCGCTTAGTTCTTGCGCCACTTGACTATAATCGTGAAGTTTTATGCTATGAATATCAATGCGAAAAGGAAGGTATTACTTATTACTTCTATTTCAATGCGCAAACAGGCGAAGAAGAAAATATCTTAAAGGTTGTGGAAACAACAGATTCTTCAAAACTTATGTAATAATATCTTATTAAAAACAATAACCTTTGTTAAAATTACACAAAAATAGAATAAAAAATACAAAATGGTCGCCAAATAAAATTTTGAATGTTTGGGCGAAAGATTAATATGAGTTCGGTGTTATTTCGGACTCATTTTAATTTAAATAATTATGAAACTCCTTTTTGTTGTTTCTATCCATAAAACTTCTTGTATTTTAGTAGTTTTCGCTTCGCATTCTCTCTTGTCTTTCAATAGCACTTTTGGCATATAAGCCAACTATGTTGGTGCTTTGGTAGGTGGAGGTTCGCATTGTTGAAGAAAGGTTGTAGGTCTCACCTTTGACAATAGCCATATTTTCATCAACTGCCTTATAATACTCTTTCCTTTCGTTGGCAATATCAAATAGCATCTCAGGGTCGAACTTTGCACATTCTTTTTCAAATGCTGTTTTCATATCAGCAAGTCTCTCTTCTGCTCTATCAAGTTCTGCATCTTGTAAATTCTTTGTTTTAGCCTTTAAAGATGCCATCTCTTCACCCATTTTAAAAATGTTCTCATAGGGTGAAAAATCTTTTGAAAGGTCTTCGGCGTTTCTAAGTAGGCGTTCGGTTTCCATAATATCTTGAGGTCTATACATACTCTCTTTTCCTCTACTTTTTAAGTCGGCGGTTTGTTCGTTGAGTATTTTTGCTAAATGCATTTTTAATACCTCGACATCGGCGCCATTTTTAACTGCCATTGTGAGCGCGTCACGGACTTTTTGTTGCGCGCGATAAGAGCCTTCATATTTTGTGTCATACGCTGTGGCAAATCCAGTAAAAAGGCTGTCTATGTCGTATGCGCAATTGTTTGCAAATTCTTGAGTATTAACATACTCGACCAGATCGTCATCATATGGAAATGAATAATAGGCAAAATCCATTGTGTTAGAAAGTGCATTCTCTCGTTTCTCGTTCATATAAGATTTAAGCCTTTCATCGGAAATATCTCTAATCGAATATTTGTTTTCGCGTTCTAATAATTCTTTAAATGCAGACCCATTTTCAAGCGAATCGAAAAATTTATTAAATTCTTTTTCGTTTATAAATTTTATTTTTTTAGGGTTTTTTGTGTAATAGCCAAACATAACATTCTCCTTTTTTCATCCTCATTATATCACGGAGGGGGGGAAGTCAAGTTTATATAAAAAATTCTTCGTTTTTTAAAATTTTTTATGATAAAATGATGTTTTTATTTAAATTTTTGTTTTTCTCTTTTATGCGTTTATATGTTTCGTAATAACTCTTGAAATAGACATTTCTAAATCAGTGATTTTGTTTAAATAAAAACCTTTTGCGATTTTTATAGCACTTTTACAAAAGCTTTCGTTATTTTTTCATTTGGAAGGTAGATGCTCGTTTTCTTAATCTCATATTGCATAAATAAAAAGTATGCGAAATGCATACTTTTTAAGCACATATTAAGTTTCACAATTTTCAATTATTCTTGTTCGCTTGCAAGTGCTTTTTCATAAGCGGCTAAGATTTGTTCCTTCAAGCTTTCTCTAACTTCGGTCTTGATTGGATGAACGATATCCTTAAATTTTCCATCGTCAGTTTTTCTGCTTGGCATTGAAAGGAAATAACCGTCTTTGCCGTTGATGACTTTGATGTCGTGAACAACAAGTTCGTCGTCGATTGTGATGGATGCAACCGCTTTGAGTTTGTCATTGTTGTTTACAAGTCTTACTCTAATGTCTGTGATTTTCAAATGCTTATACCTTCCTTTTTTAGATTAACCTTTGTAGGTCAAGATAATTATATCATATTTTATAAATATTCCAAACGATTTTAGCATAAATTACAATTTTTTTGATGTGAATTTGTCAAACGAGGCGGGAACATCATATAAAACTCTATGAAATACTTTTTTCTTGGAATATGTGGAATATCTATGCGTTCACTTGCTATGTTTGCTAAACTTCGTGGTGAGGAGGTTGGTGGATGTGACGCGGTTTTGTCCGATTTAGATTTTTTTAGAAAATATAAAATTAATGTCTATACGGGCGATGTTTCAGATTATATTAAAGATGCTGATGTGGTCGTTTATTCTTCGGCAATTAGCGAGAAGGATGTAAATGTTTTGTTTGCAAAACTTCTAGGAAAGAAGTTGGTGTCGCGCGGAGAGTTTTTGGGAGAAATAGCTTCAAGCTATGATAAGGTTATTGCGGTTGCAGGCGCGCATGGAAAGACAACAACAACGGCGCTTATCTATAATATTCTTAAAGATAAAAATCCGACTCTTCACTTGGGCGGAGTATTAAAAGAGGAGGGTAATTGTTTTATCTATGGCAATAAGGAGTTTTTTATCACAGAGGCGTGTGAGTATCACGACAATTTTCTCTATTTAAGACCATATATAGGCGTCATAACCAACATTGAGAAAGAACATCTTGACTACTTCAAAACTTTTGAGAATGAGCTTGCTTCCTTTGATAAATATCGTAAAAATTCTAAATTTGTGGTCGAGGGTGACGGCGGATTTGAAATTAAAAACATCCACCACAAAGATATGAAATTATGTTTTGATATTTATAAGGGCGAAGAAAAGGTCATGTCTTTAAAGATGAACATATGTGAAGAGGTGAATGCGAGCAACGCGCTTTTTGCTTATAGGGCATGCAAAATATTAGGGTGCAGTGACGATAATATAAAAAGAGGGCTTGAAAGTTTTAAAGGAGTCAAGCGAAGATTTGAAAAAGTTATATCGCCATATATAAAAGAGGTTGTTGTTGACTATGCGCATCATCCAACAGAAATAAAAGAAGCAATAACGACAGCGAAGAAATTGTTTGAAAAAGCGGTATTTATCTTTCAGCCTCACACATTTTCGCGAACAAAAGAGCTCTTGGATGATTTTGTAAATGTATTTAATAAGGAAAAGGATGTTTTGATTTTTAAAACATTTCCGGCGCGCGAAAGTGAAAAAGACGGAGTTTCAGGCAAGGCTCTTGCAAAAAAAATTGGGTGTTTGTATTTTGAAGATGCTAAAAGTTTAGTGAATTATCTAAAAGAAAAATACTCGTCTTATGCAGTTGTGTTTATGGGAGCGGGCGACCTTCCAAAACTAATAGAAGAAGAAAAATTTATAAAAACATAGTAAAATTTTAATTTTTTTATAAATTTCGCATTATTTAGCTTGTTTTTTGTTAAATTATACCTTTTTGTCATCCTCTTATAGTCTTCGACCAAGTAATCTTAGATGTCTGATGTTTATAACTCAAACTGCACTCTCTTAGATCCTTCGACGACGGAACGCAAAGCGTTCCTGCTCAGGATGACAGCGTCGCAAACTGCATTTCATTTCGTGATTTGCTTTTCATCAAATCACTTATCACTCATTTGTTTGCTCCTTTCAGCGACCAAACGCAATTCGCACTCCGTTGGCGAATTGGTCGCTACTTAAAGAGGTTTTAATTTGTCATGTTGAGCAAGGGAGTGAAACAACCGCCGTCGAAACATCTCAAAAACCAAGCCGTGTTTCTAGCTTCTTCGACTACGCTTAGGGGTGACGAATATTGAAATCTTGTAACTAAAAGAGAGGTAAATCATAAAATGAGAATATATGAAATTTATTTATAAAAACAGTTCGATATTTTATAAGTATGTAAAAAGAAAGGGAGAGGTTGTCAATGTTTACTTGCATGGATGGGGAGCGTCGCACAAGTCGCTATACTTTTGTCACGAACAAATAAAAGGTCCCTCGCTTTTTGTTGATTTTCCGCCTTTTGGCAAAAGTGATAAAGATATAAAAGGTTGGACGATTTTTTCGTATGCTACCATGGTGGTGTCTTTATGTGAGAAATTAGACATACATAAAATTAACTTGATTGGTCATTCGTTTGGCGGAAGAGTGGCAATTTTGATTTCAGTCTTTTGTCCTTCAAAGGTAAATAAGCTAGTTCTTGTTGATAGTGCTGGCGTGAAGCCGAAGAGAGGTATAAGTTATCACTATAAGGTTTGGAAGTATAGGATGCGAAAAAGACTGAGGCTTGATATATCTAACATGGGCAGTTGTGATTACTTGGCTTTAAATTCGAATATGAAAAAGACTTTTAAAAACATTGTCAACACGCATCTAAATGAATTTTTAAAAGATGTGAAAGCGCCGACCATGATTATTTTTGGTAGAAATGACAAGACAACACCTTTATATATGGCAAGATATTTACATAAAAAGATAAAAAAGAGCGAACTTGTTTTGTTGGATAAGGCTGGGCATTTTTGCTTTGATGACAACAGATATTTGTTTATAAAAAATGTTAAGAGATTTATTGAGGAGGGGTGATGGATGTTTTGTATTCATTTTTCGTTGCAATTGCTTTAACAGTTTTAATGTTTCCACTTTTGAAAACATATCAATTAGAAAATTATCATATTAAAAATTATTTACATAGAATTTTAAAATTCAATATTGCTTTTGGCGATAAAAATCATATAAAATTCACAAAACGAATGTTAAGAATGATTTTTTGCGTTTTTTTATTGATTTTTATATTATATATATTGATTTTTTGTTTAATTAAAAATGTTTATGTGGAACTTGCGTTGATTATTGCTGGGGTTATCTTACTTCCGTTTTTGCTAGTTTTATGTCATTTTGTAATACTTCCGATAGAAAAAATTATAATGTGCTACTATATTTCAAAAGCAAAAAAGAAGTTAAAAATGATGCCATGTAGAAAGATTGCTATTACTGGTAGTTTCGGAAAGACTAGCACGAAAAACGTACTTTTTGAAATTTTAAAAGAAAAATATCGCGTTTGTGCAACGCCAAAAAGCTATAACACTCCTATGGGTATTTGCATGGCAATACTTAATAAGTTAAGTCCGCTAGATGACTTTTTTATCGTAGAAATGGGGGCGAGGCATAAAGGTGATATTGCCTTTTTGTGTAATCTAATTGGTGCTGATTATGGAATATTGACGCCAGTTGGGAAGTGCCATATTGAAACTTTTAAAACGCTTAACAATGTGGAAAAAACAAAATTTGAGCTTTGTCAAAATGTCAAAGATTTCATGGTTATCAATGGTAAAAGCGAATCGAACTTGCGACTATATGATAAATGTGAAAAAAAGAAATATTTGATTTGTAAGGACGGCTCTTTTGCCTATGCTGACGAAATCAAATTTATAGAAGGAAAGACTAAGTTCGTTTTGCATATTGATGATAGAAGTATTTTAGTATCAACTAAGTTACTAGGAAGAGCGAATGTAGACAATATAGTTGTGGCATCAAGTTTGGCGTATTTACTTGGAGTAAATCTTTTAGATATCAAAAGAGGTATAGAAAATTTATCACCTTCACCACACCGATTAGAGGTGATAAAGGGTTATGCCACAGTGATTGATGATTCCTATAATAGTAACTTTGAAGGATTTAAGCAGGCGCTTGAAGTTTTGAACTCTTTTAGTGGTCATAAAATTTTAGTTACGCCAGGGATGGTGGAGCTAGGGACTATGCAATACAAACTTAACCATGACATAGCCTTAGAGATTGCAAGGGTTTGCGATAAGGTTATCATTATGAACAAGGTAAACAAAAAGGCGATTGTGGATGGTCTATGCAAAGCCAATTTTAATATGAAAAATGTGATTTTTGCAACCACTCGAAAGGAACAGACAGAGATTTTAAAATCGGTGATAACTAAGGAGAGTGTGGTGCTGTTTGAAAATGACTTGCCGGATAATTATAAGTAAAAATTAAAAAAATGATAAAAAATAACAAAAAAACATCACTTTATTAACATTTTTTGTCAATTTTTTGTCGATTTTAACTTATTTTTTAAAAATTACATAATAAATACAAGAGGAATTTATGAAAGATAATATTTACATATTTTTTGGTGGGGAAAGTGTTGAGCATGATATTTCAATTATCACTGCCATGCAAGTGCTAAAAGTTTATAAAGATTTAATACCTGTCTATATAGGTCGAAATGGCGTTATGCATATGGCAGAAAATTTATGCGATGTAAAAATCTATTCAAATTTCCAAAAACTTGCCAAAGGTGTTAAGGATGTTAGCTTTGTAAATGGCAAGCCATATCTTGCAGTCAAAAAGAGAGGGAAATACTCTAAATTTTTACCTGTCAGTTTTGCACTACTTTGCACGCATGGAAGGTTCGGAGAAGATGGAGGGCTACAAGGAATATTAGATAGTTGTCATATTCCTTATTCTAGTTCTAATAGTATATCATGCGCTGTTTGCATGGATAAGATTTTTATGAAAGATGTTCTAATTTCACGAAAAATTCCAACAGTTAAAAGTTATCCTCTAAACTATAAAGATTATCTTCTAAACAAAGAGAAGGTGATTAAGGAGATTGAAAGAGAGATAAAATATCCTCTTATTTTAAAGCCAGCTAGGCTTGGTAGTTCTATTGGAATTAAAGTGTGTAAGACTGCCTCTGATTTAGACGAAGCCGTTAATTTTTGTGCAAAATTTGATGATAGAATTTTAGTAGAAAAATACCTTTCGAATATTGACGAGTATAATTGTGCATGTGTGCATATGAATAAAGATGTCGCGATATCTGATGTTCAAAAGGTGGGAAAAACTTCTGAGGTTTATTCGTTTGAGGAAAAATATTTAAAAAATAGTGTTAAAAATGAAGAAAAAATTGATAAAAACTTAAAAAAACAGATAAAAAACTTAACCAGTAAGGTGTATCATGTATTTAATTGTTTTGGTGTGGTTCGGGTTGATTTTATTTACGATAAAGACAAAGGAAAATTATATGTAAATGAATTGAATACAATACCAGGGTCGCTTGCGTTCTATTTGTTTAAGAATATGAAGTTTAAAGATTTAGTGATCTGTCTAATTGAAGAGGGGAAAGAAAGAAGGGAACAATTTATAACTGCGTATGATAGTGAGGCTCTTGAAGTATTTGAAAAACTAAATTTAGATATGGTAAAGAAATAATATTTTAGTTATTTTTATTTAAAAATTTTTGTAAATTGTTAGAAGATTAAAATATAAAGGCATCTTGTTTTACATATTACTAATTTAATAAATATGGTGTAGTATTATTTGCATACTACACCATATATCTTTGCCTATGGCAAAAAAACAACCATATTGAGGTATAAAAACTTTTTTATTTTGGCGATTATCTGATAAGAAATTCCCAAAGCATGGAGTCATCTGGGACTAATATTTTGTTGATTGGAGTGCAGGCGTCTAGTGGTTTTAAAAGTTCGTAAGTGGCTTTGTTGTCCTCTTCTTGCATGAGGAGTGGTTTTAGGTATTTTGCGTAAAGAAGTAGCTCGTAGCAGTGTGTGGAGTTTATTATATAATCAACCGTGGTTTTGTATGGTTTGATATAAAGATTTTCGCTTTCTACCGTATGGTTCCAAGTTTTAAATGTTTGTTCAATGCTTGCGCCACGCTTATAGTAATCGCGCAAACTTCTTCTCATAAGTCTTAACATTTTAGCGTTTAAAACAAGTTTATTGTTAAGATAAAAATCAACATTAGGAGCGATATATACCTTATAGCCTATATTTTTATTTTCAGTTATAGTGAACAAATCAGGGTTAAGTGCGTGTAATCCTTCAATAATAAGCACGGTATGCTCTGTTATCTCCACTAGCTGTTTATAGTCCTCTGGTCTATTTTTTACAAAGTTATATATCGGCATCTCTGCCTTTTGATGACGAAACAGGTCTTTTATAAAACTATTAAAGTTTTCAACATCGATAGTAGCAAAACTGTCATAATCAAGCGCACCGTCACTTAGGACCTTTCGCTCACTTAATGGCACTAAAAAGTTGTCAAGAGAGATAGAGGTTGACTCATAGCCAAATTGAGCAAGGCGCTCAGTGATTATCTTTGAGGTTGTCGTCTTGCCAGCGGAAGTAGGTCCACATAATAATATGATTTTCTTGCCAGAAGCTAAAAAATCTTCTACAAGTTCTCTAACTTGTGCATGATATTTTTCTTCCTCTTCCGTTATAAAGTTTTCAAGGTCAGTTTCTGCTTTATTGTTTATATTCTCAATACTTTCTTTTTCCTTTAAAAGAAGGTTTGGATTTAATAAAAATTCTTGTCTTTTCATACAATCTCCTAAACTACCTTGTTAGAATACCATAAAAATATAGATAAAAGCAAACTATCACACACAATTTTCGTTTTTTAATTAAATTTATGCTTAAATTTATTTATCTTCAAAAAAATCTCACATTTAATATCTATATGATTATTTATACAAAAGCATGTAAAAATGAATAGTGAATTTTCTACTTAATAGATTTACCTTTAAAATTATTTTGTTGAAAATTATCTATTTTTGTCCTTGTGAGCTATTTCTCTTCTTAGAATATTAAAATGTCTATAAAGGAGTTTGTTATGGACGAAATAAAAGTGAAGCGCGATAGCCGAATGGTTACACCAGGAGATGTTTTTTATGACCTATCTGAAAGCTATGATAAGGGCTTGCAGTATGTCAAAGAGGCAATATCTCGCGGGGCAGAAAAGGTTATAACTGAAAGAAATTATCCGTTTGAAAATTTGGAGATTGTAAAAGATGTAAGAAAAGAATTTGGCGAGGCTTGTGCTAAGGAATATGGCTATCCAGCAAGAGCCTTAAAACTCATCGGTATTACAGGCACGAACGGCAAAACAACCTGCACTCACATTATCTACGAGCTTCTAAAACGCTCGCATATCAAGGTTGCACGCATCGGAACCATGGGCATCCATTATGAGGATGTAGATAAAGATTACGACATGACAACGCCAGATGCTGATATTTTACAGCGCGAGTTTTACGAAATGAAAAAACGAGGGATTGAGTGTGTTGTTATGGAAGTATCTGCGCACGCAATAAGTCAGAAGCGAATTGAAGGCTTGAAATTTGATATAGGCGTTCTTACAAATATTACTCAAGACCATTTAGATTATTTTGGAAACATGGAAAATTACGCAAAGACAAAGCTTTCATTTTTTGATAGTAAATATATCAAGTCGGCTGTTGTGAACATAGACGACAATAACGCACTCTCACTTTTTAAAGAAGAAAAAGTGCCGACTATTTTCTATGGCGTCAAAAATCCTGCCGATGTTTTTGCTGTTAATGTAAAAAATGTTGCAAGTGGAAGCGAATTTTATTGCAATATTTTTGACGAGGTTTATGACATAAAAACGAAACTCTTTGGAGATTATAATGTTATGAATGTGCTTGCAAGTTTATCAGTGTGTGCAAGTCTTGGAGTTGACATGAACAAAGCGAGTGAGGAGCTAAAAAACATTGAACCTGTTGAGGGCAGATTTAATGTTGTAAATATCGGCGGTAAAAAAATAGTTGTTGACTTTGCGCATACACCAGACGGCTTAGATAAGGTTTTAATGACAGCAAAAAGTCTATCTCCTAGACATCTTTACTGCGTGTTCGGTTGCGGTGGAAATCGTGATATAGATAAGAGGCATAAGATGGGAAGTATTGCAGAAAAATATTGTGATTATGTCTGTTTAACTGATGATAATCCACGCTTTGAAGACGAAATGAAGATAATTTCTGACATAGAAGAGGGTATGACTAAACCTCACTTTGTGGAACCAGACAGAGCCAAGGCGATTAAAAAAATGTTTGGCTACATGCAAAGCGGAGATATCATGGTTGTTGCGGGAAAAGGTGCGGAAAAATACCAAATAATCGGTGACAAAAAGCTTAATTATAGCGATTTTGATGTTATTAATGGTCTATTAAAGAAAGATAGAGCAAAGGAGGAGTATGGAAATTAAGTTTTTTCTTTGCGCTTTTATCACATTTATGTTTGCGGTTTTGCTTGCACCATTAATTATTCAAACTTGCAAAAGGCTAAAAGCGGGGCAAAGTATTCTTCATTATGTGGACAAGCACATAGGTAAACAAGGCACGCCAACTATGGGCGGGTTTATCTTCCTTATTCCGTTGTTAATCGGACTATTTTTTTTGATGCCAGAGAATAGATTTCCAGCTCTTTTTCTTATAATTGTCTCTTTTTCGTATGGGCTACTTGGCTTTTTAGATGATTTTATCAAAGTGCATTATCATCACAACGAGGGTTTAAAGCCTTACCAAAAGATAATAGGTCAATTTGGCTTAGCACTTATTGTCAGCCTATATATCTATTTTTCGGGCAATACAACGCTAAACTTTTTCGGTCTAGAATTTGATATTGGCATATTTACAATTCCGCTTGTTATTTTAGTCCTTCTTGCAACGACAAATAGTGTCAATTTGACCGATGGGCTTGATGGACTAGCAGGTGGAGTTAGTTTTTCTTATATAACAATTTTTGGGCTCATATTATCATTGCTATCTGGGCAAGAAAATTTAGCCATGATGTGTTTTGCGTTATGTGGGGCGCTTGCGGGGTTTCTTGTCTATAATGTCTATCCCGCCAAAATTTTTATGGGCGACACGGGTTCGCTGGCACTTGGTGGCTTTATCGGAACGGTGGCGGTGCTTTCAGGTTTAGAGTTTATATTGCCAATCATGGGCGTCATGTTTGTGCTGTCAGCGCTCTCTGACATCATTCAAGTTCTTCACTATAAGCGCACAAAAAAGCGTGTGCTTTTAATGGCGCCACTTCATCACCATTTTGAGCAAAAAGGTGTGCATGAAAATCGAATTGTCTTCGTATATATTATTATAACAACGGTTATTTCGCTTGGAGTTTTAGGAGTGTATATGGCCGTTTTATAAGGCGGTGGCATGAAGTTTAAAAATAAAAAGGTTTTAGTTTACGGACTTAGCGACAGCGGTCGAAGCGCGGTCAAGCTTTTGAGTAGATTAAATGCGCATGTGTATTTCTATGACGATGATGTTAGCTATTCAAACTTTATAGGCTATGTCAGAAGAATAGAGAATGAAAAGTTTGACTATTGTGTTCTTAGCCCGGGTGTCAAACTGAAAGACAATCCATACATTGAAATTATGAAAAATAAGGGGACGGTTATTTTAAGTGAGCTTGACCTAGGATATCTTTTTTTGAAAGGAAAGATAATTGCCGTCACCGGCACAAACGGCAAGACTACAACTTGTAATCTTATCTATAAAATTTTAAAAGATAAGGGCTATGACGCTAGGCTTTGTGGTAATATTGGTGTGCCGATTACCTCCATAAATGACACAACAAAAAACAGCGTAACTGTTGTGGAAGTGTCAAGTTTTCAGCTTGAAAGTTCTCGCCTTTTTAGATGTGATATTGGTGTCATATTAAATGTTATGCCAGACCATTTAGATAGGCATGGAACCATGCAGGAATATATTGATTGTAAGAAAAAGCTAGCTTCATTTACGCGCAGAAAATTAGTTCTAAATCTTGATGATGAAATAGCAAAAACTTTTAATTTTTATAAAAAATGCCTATATTTTTCAAAAAATACGCTAAAAAAAGGTGTTTTTGTGAAAAATAATCAAATTTTTATTAATAAAAAGCCTGTTTGTGGCTTGCAAAATATAAAGTTAAAGGGCGAAAAAAATTTAGAAAATGTACTTGCTGCTATTGCAAGTTTGTCAAATTTTAAGGGGATGAATTTCCATGATAGCATCTCTTCTTTTCTTCCTAGCGCGCACAGATTGGAACTTGTTGGAGAGCGTAATGGTGTTATGTATGTCGATGATAGTAAGGCGACAAATGTGGCGTCAGTTATAAATGCCTTGACGGCATTTGATGGCAAGAGAATTTTGCTTTTATTAGGCGGACAGGGTAAAAATGCGCCTTACGACAGTATATTTCAACATCCTTTAAAGGAGGTTGTAACTTTTGGAGAGGAAGGCGAAAAAATAAGCGCAATCGCCAATCGTTACAAGGTTCCAACTGCAAATTTTAAGCATTTTGATGATGCAGTGTTTTATGCATGCGAAAGGGGAGAAGTAGGTGATGTTGTTCTCCTTTCGCCAGCTTGTTCAAGCTTTGATGAGTTTTCATCATATAAAGAACGGGGAGAAAAATTTAAAGAGCTTGTGTTGGAGTTTTTGAGTGGAAAAGATTAGGAAATTTTTTATCTTATCTAAGAAGAGAAAATTTGATAAAACAACCTTTTTTGTCACTTTTTTGATGTTTGCCTTGGTGATTTTTGGTTGTATTATGGTGTATAGTGCAAGTTTTTATTCCGCAGGCAACAGATATGGTAATGAATATTTCTTTTTGTTTAAGCAACTGTTAGGTGTTGTGCTTGGCATTTTTGCTTTCATCTTTTTTGCATTTTTTGATTATCATCTTTTAAAGAAATTTAGATATGCGGTGCTTGCCGTTTGTGTGGTACTCTTAGTCTTGGTGTTTGTGCCAGGTTTTGGCGTTCAAAGTTATGGTGCAAATCGTTGGGTTAGTATTTTGGGTGTCTCCATTCAACCGTCAGAGCTTGCAAAGTTCGCTCTTATATTGTATCTTGCAAGTTACTTGTCTGACAATCATGAAAAAATAAAAACTTTTAAGGGGTTAATTCCGCCTCTTGTGGTTGCGGGTTTGTTATGTTTGCTGGTTATAATTGAGCCGAGTATGAGCGTGACAATGTGCCTATTATTCTTGACCTTTTTCATGCTTATAGTAGGTGGAATAAACAAAACACACACCCTTCTTTTTTCTGGACTTGCCTCAATGTGTGTGCCGTTGCTTATTATTGCAGAACCGTATCGTATGAAGCGTCTTTTTGCTTTTCTCGACCCTTGGATTTCACCGCAAGGAGAGGGGTATCAGTTGATTCAATCGCTTTATAGTTTGGGTAATGGCGGTATGTTTGGAGTCGGGCTTTTTAATTCTAGACAAAAATATCTCTTTCTTCCGTTTGCGGAGTCGGATTTTATCTTTTCTATCATCGGCGAGGAGTTTGGCTTTTTTGGTGCGACACTTTTGATTTTTGTGTTTGGTGCGCTATGTTATTTACTCTTTAAGATTGGCTTGTCGGCAAAAGACAGGTTTGGCTGTCTACTTTCTCTTGGTGTGGGAGTTCTTATAGCTGTTCAAACTCTACTTAATATCGCAGTCGTTACGGGTTCTATTCCGCCGACAGGACTTCCTCTTCCTTTTATATCAAGTGGCGGAACAAGTGTTGCTGTGTTTATGGCAGGCGTTGGTGTTTGTGTCAATGTGCATAGGCAATCCGCTTGATTTTCTTTGATTTAAACTTTTTATATTTAAAATTTTACATGCCTAGTAGAAAATTTTTGCAAACAAAAAATATGTGTTTTTATATCAAAATTTGAAAAAATTAATAAAAAATGCAAAAATTTTATTAAAAAATCAATTTTTTATGTATTTTTTGTTTAAATATTAAGATTGTTTTGTATTATTGTCTAAATTTAAGTTAACAAATTGAATTGTAAAAAATAAAAATGTTTTTATAAAAAAATTGTCTTTTAATCAAAGTAACTTTAATTTTTCTTTTCCATATACTTTTATTATGAAAGAAAAGTTTTTGATAAATGGCGGAAAAATTCTCTCTGGCGAGATTGAGGTTGAGGCGTCTAAAAATGCCTATTTGCCTATTCTTGCTGGAAGCATCCTTTGTGAAGATAAGGTCACATTTTTAAACACTCCTAATTTTTTAGATATTGAAAACATGTGCGAAATTTTAAAAATTTTAAATGTTAAAGTGAAAAGAGATGGCAAGCTTCTATCGCTTGATTTACATAGTAAAAAAAACGAGAAAATTTCGCATGAATATACAAACAAGCTGAGAGCTTCTATTTTTTTGTTGGGACCACTACTTGCCGTCTTTAAGCAGGCGGTTATCTCGTATCCTGGCGGATGTAATATCGGCACGCGTCCTATTGATATACATATTAACGCCTTTAAAAGTTTGGGCGTTAAAATTGTGGAGCGTCATGGTTACATATACTGCAATGCTCAAAATATGAAAGCTGGCAAGGTGGTCTTTTCTTCTGTCAGTGTTGGTGCGACTGAAAGCGTTATGATGAGCGCAGTATTACTGAAAGGCAAGACGACGCTATACAATGTGGCACGCGAGCCAGAAATAAAAGAACTTGCAAGATTTTTAAATGCTATGGGCGCGAAAATATATGGTGCTGGAACAGAAAAGATAGAGATTGAGGGAGTGAAAAAACTTAAAGGTGTGGAATTTTCCGTTTGTAAAGATAGAATAATTGCAGGAACTCATCTTCTTTTAGGCGCTCTTATTGGAAAAAACATGCGAGTGATTGGTGCGAAGCGCGAAGATAACGAGATTTTATTTAATATATTGAAAGAAAGTGCTTGTAGTTTTAAAGAAGATGATTTTGGTGTCACAATTTCTTCTTGTGGGAGAAGTGAGGCTTGTAAATTTATTGAAACACTGCCTTATCCGAATTTTCCAACCGACTTACAACCGATGTTTATGACTTTTGAAACTCTTTCGCAAGGAACTTGTGTTATAAAAGAAAACCTTTTTGAAAATAGGTTTAATCATGTTATGGAGTTGATAAAAATGGGCGCGGATATTTTCGTCAAAGACAGGCTGGCAATTATTAAAGGCGTGGAAAAATTATACGGCGCCGATGTGTTTGCGTCTGACCTAAGGGCTGGCGCAGGACTTGTGCTTGCAGGGCTTGTAGCTGAAGGTTACACAACAGTTCACAATATTCACTATATCGACCGCGGATATGAGAGATTGGAAGAGAAATATAGAGAATTAGGCGCAGATATAACGCGATTACCTGAAAATTAAACGCAAGTTCTGAATGACATTATGAGCTTGGCTTTTGAGATTCTTCGACAGCGGTCGTTTCACTTCCTTGCTCAGAATGACAAGGTAGACTTGTTTATGTCATCCTGGGCCACGACTATGCAAAAACAAATTTAATTTCATTGTCATATATTTTCTTAGGAGAAATTTATGTGTGGAATTTGTGGATATGTTGGTAAAAACAATGGCGTAGGCGAGGTTGTGGGTGGATTGAAGATTTTGGAATATCGTGGGTATGACTCGTGCGGAGTGGCATATTTAGATAATGAAAAAATAAACATTGTCAAAACTATCGGAGGCGTTGACAACTTATCAGATTTAAGTAAAGATATTAATGCAAATATTGTTATTGGTCACACGCGTTGGGCGACTCATGGTGGCGTTAGTGAGAAGAATGCTCATCCTCATATTTCGTCATCAAAAAAACTTGCCATGGTTCATAATGGTATTATTGAAAATTATAAAGAATTGAAAGAGCAACTTGATGCTAATTTTTATTCTGAAACGGATAGCGAGGTGTTTCTCAATCTTATAGACGGCGAAGAGGGAGATTTAGTTGAAAAGACAATTAAGGCATCTAAAAAAGTGCAAGGCACCTTTGCCATAATTGTTTTATCGGAGAGTGGCGAAGTGGTTTTGGGTAAGAGAGAAAGTCCTTTATATTTATCTAAAACGGCGGAGGGGATTTTTGTTGCTAGCGATGTGTTGGCTTTGAAAGGCGAATATTTTTACAGTTTAAACGATGACGAATTTGTGAGTATAAAAAATTTTCAAATTTTGTTTTATAACAAAAATAGCGAAAAAATTGATAAAAAACAAGAAAAAATTGAAAAAAATGAAGTTTTTTCTGATATTTTTTGCAAATCGCACATGGAAAGCGAGATTTTTGAAACAAAAGACGCGCTTTTAAAAACATTAAAAAAATATAAGAAAGATGATGTTTTTTCTAATATAAAATTGCCAAAAAATTTAAACTCCATTTCTCTCATAGCTTGCGGAACGGCGTATCATGCTTCGCTTATGGGAGCAGAATTTTTTAAAGAGGCGGGTTTTGATGCAAGAGCATATCTTGCCAGTGAGTTTCGTTATGGCAGAGAACTTTTAAACAAAAACACCCTTTACATTTTTGTCAGTCAAAGCGGTGAGACGGCAGACACTATTGCTTCGGCGAAAATGGTTAAAAGTCGAAAATTTTATACGCTTGCACTAACCAACACACCAAATTCACTATTAAATCGAATATGTAAAAATGTGCTACCTACCTTTGCTGGGCGCGAAATTGCTGTTGCCTCAACAAAAGCATATACTTGCCAAATTTGGTCGTTATATCTATTTTCGCTATATCTAGCAGGGAAAAAGTTGCCGACTGAAAATAAGATTTCTAATATTCCTTTTCTTAATTTTGACGAGCCTTATATTAAAGAAATAGCAGGTTTTGAAAAAGTGTTTTTTATAGGTCGCGATTTAGATTATATAACTGCTATGGAAGCAAGTTTAAAATTGAAGGAGATTTCATATATCAATTCTGTTGCAATAGCCTCAGGAGAGCTTAAACATGGCACGCTGGCGCTTATTGATAAAGATGCAGTTGTTATAGCTATTTGCACGCAAGGAAAAATAAAGACAAAACTTCTCTCCAATCTTGAAGAGATAAAGGCGAGGGGGGGAAAGGTGATAGTTGTCAGTCAATTCGATGATTTTAAAGATTTTCCTTGCGTAAAACTACCAAAATATGATGAACTTTTGATGCCTATTGTCAGCATTATTCCTTTGCAATTTTTGGCGCTTAGAATATGTGAGCTTTTTGGCTACAATCCAGATAAACCGAGAAATTTGGCAAAGTCGGTGACGGTCGAGTAGGTGAAACTGCACTTAATTTTGACTATGTAAGTTTTTATGTATGCAATAAACCTATAATTAAATTTATTGACAATTTCAACAAAATTAAGATATAATAATGCCAAGGGAGAAAGTTATGGATTTATCTTTGAAGATAATGCAAATAAATAAATTTAACGAATATATTTTGCAAGATGTTAAAACAAAAAAAACGCATAGACTTATTCTAGAATTTTATGGAATTAGTCCAAAAGTTGGTGATATGATTTTGTTAAACGAAAAGCTTTTAGACCCTAAAAGTGACTTATATGTTCAGTCATATGCGTTTGAGGAGTTGGATGGAAAAGAAAACAATTTAGATGAGATGGATTTGGCTGGTCTTATCACAAATAATAAAAAACATATTTTAAAAAGGATGTATGGTTAATATGGAAAATACAGATTTGAAATGGATTAAAAAACACTATGGAGAAAAATTTTCTCATCTATGCCGAAGTTTATTTCCAACCATTCTAGAAACCGAAGGGTTACTGTCTAAATTATTGAGCGAGCATTTTCCACCTAGCAGAGAATTATTTGATGATATAACTCAAAATGCTCTTGCTGAATCTTTTAAAGATTATGTGTTCAGTTTGACAAGACCTGAGGAAAATAAAACAAAATCAAGCCTAACACCAGAAGAACTTTTGGACAAGGCGGGTTACATTCTCTATCCAGAATGCCAAACAGAAAAAGATATGCAAAATTTTAGACATTATTATTATCGTGGCTCACCTACTCCAGTGTATCAAGGAGGAACTCCTGCTAGATATGAAGGAGAAGAACTTTGCACTTTTAACGGTGGTAGATTGAAAAGTAACCGAGTTTGGTTTGCCGTCAAGAAAGATGCTGACAAAATTAAAAGACAAGATTTTAAAAACCCAAGAAGAGAAGATGACTATGGCGTAAGTGTCTTAAGCATACAGTTTTCGCGTTCTGAACCAAGTATTCTTTCAATTAAAAACAGATATAATCACACAGTCGCAAACCCCGATGCAACTTTTGGCAACAATCTAGACAATATAATTCCAGGACTCTCTCAAGCTTTTGAGGATTATTATGGCATAAATCTTGCCAACAAAAATCAAAAACCTTTTGAAATTCCAGGATATGTTCAGGCAGGAGATGGCAAGTTTTATAAATACAATTTTGAATGCAACAATGTGTATTATTGCCCAAACAACACTATAATTCAAAACGGCGAAGTTAAACAGTTTGATAAAAATAAGGCTATTGCTTTTGACTGTTTCATTCTTGATTTAGAAAAAAAAGAAATAATTGATTATAGCGATTTTGTGCTAGAAGATGATTCTCCTGATGTTTTCATAGAAAGTGTTGGAAAAATTAAAGACATAAAGCGCGTGCCAAGTGCGGAGGGCTTAACAATTCAAATAACTCCAGAAAAGGGAGAGTTGGTTGAGATACAACTCAATAAGCATAACGAAATAGTTGGTTACGCCAACCCTAATGTCACTCAGATAGGGAATGAGTTTTTATACGGCAACGACTCTCTTACAAGTATAGATCTTCCTAATGTGACAGAAATAGGAGATTGGTTTTTATACGGCAATAACTCTCTTAAAAGCATAGACCTTCCTAGTGTTACACGGATAGGGAATAATTTCTTATTCGACAATAATTCTCTTACAAGTATAGAATTGCCTAATGCTCTGTATGTTGGGCATGGGTTTTTGCGTAGCAATAACTCTTTAAAAACCATAAATTTTCCTAATGTCACACACATAGGAGATGGTTTTTTGCGCAACAATGACTCTCTTACAAGCATAGATCTTCCTAGTGTGACGCGGATAGGAGCTAGGTTTTTGCAAGGCAATAACTCTCTTAAAAGTATAGATCTTTCTAATGTGGTATTAATAGAAGATGAGTTCTTGTTCAGTAATAAATCTCTTAAAAGTGTATATCTTCCTAATGTAACAGAAGTAGGGGATTTCTTCTTATATAAAAATAAATCTCTTAAAAGTATACGTCTTCCTAGTTTGACGGAAATAGGGAATGAGTTCTTGTCCGACAATAATTCTCTTAAAAGCATAGATCTTCCTAATGTTACACAGATAGGGAATAATTTCTTATTCGACAATAATTCTCTTGAGATCATAACTATTCCTAAAGTTACACGGATTGGAGAAGCCTTTTTGTATAACAATAACTCTCTTAAAAGTTTAGAGTTGCCTAATGTTAGACTGATTGGGAAAACCTTTTTATTCAACAATAACTCCCTTAAAAGTTTAGAGTTGTCTAATGTTACGCATATTGGAGATTATTTTTTGTTAAGCAACAACACTCTTACAAGTTTAGATTTGCCTAATGCTCTACATATTGGACATGGGTTTTTATTGAATAACAAATTAATATCAAGAGTTGAAACAGCATATGGTGTGAGAGTTTTAAATGAAAGTGATAAAGAATTAAAATAGCAAACCTTTCAGCAGGAAAAACTGAAAGGGCGTATTGACAAAGCGAGAAGGGTGTGCTAAAATCCTTCTTGAAGAGGAAATATGAAAAATAGACTGGACTTTTGGGAGTCTTTGCCACCAGCGCTCTCAAAAGAGGAAAATTTAAGGTTATTACGTGAATATTCAAAATCGCGCGATGAAAATTTGCGCGAAAGGATTTTTGATGGCAATCTCCGTTTTGTTTGTATGTGCGTGACGCGTTACTGTAAAAAATTTCTTCACTATCAAAGCCCAATTTACCCAGAAAATGAGGACCTACTTGAAGAGGGCGCGTGGGCGCTTCTTCGCGCAATCGACCTTTTTAACGCCGAGCTTGGCACCTCCTTTTCTTCCTATTTAAGCAAGGTTGTGAAAAACTCAATAGGCCGATTTGTTGTGGGCGAAGATTCTTCTGTTCGCGTGACGCGAAGTTTGGATGCACCAATGGACGAGGACGAGAGAAGCACATTTTTGGCTATGCTTTTCGACTTTGACTACCTTAACTATGAAGATAAGGTGGCGGTGGAGATTATTAAGAAGGAAATTTTGCCGAAGTTGCCTGAGGCGGAAAGGCAAGTTTTTGTTGACTACTTTTTTAAGAATAAAACCTTGCAAAAAATCGCTAATGAGAAAAACTGTTCGCGCGAGGCCATTCGAAAGAGGCTGAAAATGGCAAAATTCCACACCAAAAACCTCTTTGAAACGGGCGAGCTTAATGATGTTGCGACTGAAACTCCTAAAAAAAGAGTCCATTGGCGTGAGAAATTTGATATTGAAAAATATGGCAGAGATTTTTTTGAAAAGTATTTTGTTCACACATTGACCGATAGGCAAAAATTTATCTTTGAACGCGCAATCCTCGCCGAAGAAAGAGGAAAACTTATTGATATAGCGCGCGAACTTAATGAAAAGAACAACAACACCGCATCAAGTTTAAGAGATGTCTATTTTAAACTCGAAAAGTATGGCGATATATATTATGAAAAATATCTTCGCGGTGAAGAACCTTCCAAAGAGAAAATTGTGGTTGAAAAGAAGAAAAAGAGTTTGGGGAAGGTGGAAAAGATGAAAAAATTTGTGGCAAGCGTGGGCGGTGAGGAGGCTCTAAGATGCTACTTCTTGCCAAATTTGAAGGATAAGCGAAACGCTTTGGTGCTTGAATATGGAATTTTGGACTACAACGGCGAACCGCAAAGAGAACTTGCTAAAAAATGCGGGTTATCCGAAACTGAGTATTCTCACCGAATTGCACGTCTTAAACAATATTTAGAAAATGAGCGCGAAGATATCATCCATTCAAAAATTTTAGGTGAACGCGAGAAAGAAGAGAGGTAAAAATGGAACTATTACATAGATATAACCTTTGGAGAAAGTTGCCTCCAGCGCTCTCAAAAGAAGAGAATTTGAGGCTGTTGAAACTCTATAAGGAAACGAAAGATAAAAAAATTAGGGATGAAATTTTTGCGGGTAACCTTAGGCTTGTTAAAAAACTTGTGCTTGGCGTTTGTGAGGAGAATTTAAGAGACAATGGCGTTTATTTTCCGTCGAAAGAGGACTTACTTGAGAGTTATTACGAAACGGTTATGAAAGCAATTGAGGGTTTCGATTTGAATATGTCCACCTCTTTTTCTACCTATCTTGGAGTTGCTATTTTTAGAAAAAGCACTCACTTTATGAAGGATGCTTGCCCGTATAAGGTGGAAAGTTTGGGCGATTTAGACGAAAATTCGAGGGAATTTAGTGAGATACTTAAAATTGACGGCGAGCAAGCCGATGCGAATTTGGAGTTAAGGTTTATCAAGGAAAAAATTTTGCCACATCTTCCAAAAAAGCAGGCGAGAGTGTTTGTTGAACATTATTATATGGATAAACCAATCTCGCAAATCGCACAGAACCTTGGATGCACGAGAGAGTATGCAAGACTGATGCTTAAAGATGCAACGCGTTGCGTGCAGTTTTTGTTTGAAAATGGCACATCGCCAGAAAGTTTACTTGAAATGGCAAATTTTGACTTGCTGACGGTGAGCCGAAGCGAGAAAAGAGAGAGGCTTTATGGACTAGTGGAAAAGTATTGTGGGCGCGAGTTTATGTTTGATTATCTTATGCGCGATATGTCGAAAGTTAAGCGCGAGATTGCAACATGTTCGTTTGAAAATCCAACTCTTCCAGGGCGAGAAATCGCCACAAGGCTAGGTCGTAGTGAAACCGCTGTGTGGGAGGCGCTTGCAGAACTTAAAGGCAACCTCGAAAATGTCAATGATTTGTATGCAAAATATTTAAAGAAGAAGGAAAAGTGTGGAAAGAGCTTAGAATTAACTCGACAAGAAAAAGTTTAAAATATTAATATGAGGCACTTCAAAATTTTGGGGGTGCTTCATTTTGATTGTGTTTCGTATTTCTAAACAAATTCAAAAAGAAAAAGTTTTATATATAATTTCGAAAAATGCTTGACAATGGCAAGGCGTATGTGTATAATAGAAGCGTGTTTCGTTGTCGGAGACATATGCTTAATCGCATAAACAAACGGCAGGTGGCTTTTTGCTCACCGATTTGAAACCTCTTTGGTTTTGAAGTCGAATTTTCGATTGTGCTGTTCGTGTTTGCCTAATATTAGCATATTTTTTGGCGCGAAATTCGCGTCTTTTTTTATGACAAATCCTATTCATGATTTAAAACTGAAAATTTTAACTAAAAGGAGAATTAAGATGCCTACATTTAACCAGTTAGTTAGAAAAGGTCGCAAAACTTTTGAGAAAAAGAAGAAGGCTCCACTCTTAGAGAAATGCCCTCAAAAGCGTGGCGTTTGCTTGTCGGTTAGAACCGCAACACCTAAAAAGCCTAACTCTGCTCTTCGTAAGATTGCGAGAGTTAAACTTTCTAATGGTCAAGAAGGAACTTGCTATATTCCAGGTATCGGTCACAACCTTCAAGAGCACAGCGTTGTGCTTGTTCGTGGCGGACGTGTTAAGGACCTGCCAGGTGTGAGATATCACATCATTCGCGGAACGCTTGACACAGCAGGCGTTGCAAACAGAAAACAGGGCCGTTCAAAATATGGCGCAAAAAGACCTAAGAAGTAAGAAGTTGATGAGGCAAAATCATGTTTGCGTTGCAAACGCAAGTTTTCCGCGGAAAACTTGCAACAAAATTTTCGGTCGAAAATTTTGTGATGATTTTGCCGTTTAGAGAAAAATTTAGTTAAAAGGAGAGAAGAAAATGCCAAGAAGAAAATGTGCGGTTAAGAAAGACGTTTTGCCAGATCCAATCTACAACAACAAAGTTGTCACAAAACTTGTCAACCAAGTTATGCTTGATGGCAAAAAAGGCTTAGCGCAAAGAATAGTTTATGGTGCATTTGACATTATAAAAGAAAAGACAAGTTTAGACAGCCTTGACGTTTGCCTCACAGCGATTGAAAATGTGAAGCCTATGCTTGAAACAAAAGGACGTCGCGTTGGTGGTGCAACTTACCAAGTTCCTATGGAGATTAGACCAGAGCGTCGTCAGACACTTGCCATCCGTTGGATTGTGAATAACGCTAGGAAAAGAACAGCAGAGCGCAATATGGACGCAAAACTTGCTGGCGAACTTATGGATGCATACAATAACACAGGCGCTTCCATTAAGAAGAGAGATGAAATGCACAGAATGGCAGAAGCAAACAAAGCTTTTGCTCACTACAAGTGGTAATTTATTATGCGCAGTAAATTGATGAAGGGCTACACTGAAAATGTGAAGAGAGAATGCTCGACGATTTGATATAAGCAAAGAGGAATGGAAGCAACAAGAGGTTTCGCAAAACGCTTACATCAATGAAATGTCAAAAAAATTTGGGAAGACTTATTGCGACGAATACGAAAAGTTTTCGACAAAATTTAAAGCCCTTCTTGAAAATAACGGCATTAAAACCAAATAATTTAAGAAAACCTATATTTAAAATAGGTTAAAAAGAGAGTTTATGTTTGTTGAGTCCTTAAAAGAAGAGGAGGTTAAAAACTTCTTCACAAAAACCTATGGCGTTAAAAATTTCCCAAAATATGAGGCGATAGGTGACAGAATCTATATCGACGAAGAGGCGTGCGGAATAATATTTTCCTACACACTTATGGACTTCGAGGTTAAGGGGAATAATGTGGATGGGCACAACAACGAAAACGGAATTAGTATTCTTTGGGTGAGGTTTATGACGGCAAGATTTGGCGAGGAGTATAAATCTCAGTATCATAACTTCATTGCCCAAAGGAAAGAAAAACAAATTTAAAAAGGAGAAAAATATGGCTACCGATTTAACTATGGTGCGTAATGTTGGTATTATGGCTCACATTGACGCTGGCAAGACCACCACCACCGAAAGAATTTTGTTCTATACAGGTAAAAGTCACAAAATCGGCGAAGTGCATGACGGTGAAGCCACCATGGACTGGATGGCACAAGAGCAAGAGCGTGGTATCACAATCACCTCTGCCTGCACAACTTGTTGGTGGAAAGACCACAAGATTAACATCATCGACACTCCGGGACACGTGGATTTTACTGTGGAAGTTGAGCGTTCTTTGAAAGTTTTGGACGGTGCGGTGCTTGTTCTCTCTGCGAGAGATAAAGTTCAACCTCAAACTGAAACTGTTTGGCGTCAATCTTCAAAATATAAAGTGCCAACAATCATTTATGTAAATAAGATGGACAGAGATGCGGCTGACTTTTTCGGCTGTGTGGAGTCAATCAGAGAAAGACTAAAAACAAATCCACTTCCTATTCAAATGCCAATAGGTGCTGCTGATACTTTCAGTGGAATTATTGACCTTCTCACAATGAAGGCAGAAATCTATGAAGATGACCTTGGAAAGGTGTTTGATGTAACCGATATTCCTGCTGAATATAAGGATGAGGCACAAAAATTACACGATGAAATCATCGAAAAGATTGTGGAAACTGATGATGAACTTCTTTCAAAATATTTTGAAGGCGAAGAAATTTCACTTGACGAACTTAAAAAGGCGATTCGTAACGCCACAATTTCAAGAAAATTAACCCCTGTTCTTTGCGGTTCATCCTATAAGAATAAGGGTGTGCAGATGCTTTTGGATGCTATGGTTGAATATCTTCCATCACCTCTTGATATCGACCATATTGAAGGTGTAAATCCTGAAACAGGCGAAACAGAAACAAGAGCTCCAAGCGAGGACGCTCCGTTTGCTGGACTTGCTTTCAAGATTATGACCGACCCTTTTGTTGGTCGTCTTGCCTTCTTCCGTGTGTATTCTGGAAAACTCACCGCTGGAAGTTATGTTTATAACTCTAATAAAGGCGAAAAAGAGAGAGTTGGTCGTTTAATTCGTATGCACGCTAACCAAAGAGAGGAAATCAAAGAGGTGGGCGCAGGTGATATCGCTGCTATTGTCGGACTTAAAGACACAATAACCGGTGAAACCCTTTGCGACGAAAAACATCCAATCGTTCTAGAAAGCATGGATTTCCCAGACCCTGTTATCAGAGTTGCTATTGAGCCTAAAACCAAACTTATGCAAGAAAAAATGGTGCTTGCACTTGTTAAACTTGCCGAAGAGGATCCAACTTTCAAGACTTATACCGACCAAGAAACGGGACAAACTATTATCGCTGGTATGGGCGAACTTCACCTTGAAATCATCGTTGATAGACTTCTTCGTGAATTTAAAGTGGAAGCAAATGTAGGTGCTCCACAGGTTGCTTACAAAGAAACCATCAAAAAGCCTGCTCATGCTGAGGGTAAATTTGTGCGTCAAAGCGGTGGTAAAGGTCAATACGGTCACTGCGTTATCGACATTGAACCAGTGCCAGCAGGAACACATCTTGAAGATGCTGAAAGATTTGTTGATAAGACTGTTGGTGGTTCCATTCCTAAGGAATACATCCAACCAGTATTTAATGGTATTAAGGAAGCCGCTAAAAATGGTATTCTCGCTGGTTACGAAGTTGTTGATTATAAGATAACACTTTTAGACGGTTCTTATCACGAAGTCGACTCTTCTGAAATGGCGTTTAAGATTGCTGGTTCTATGGCATTCAAGGAAGCGTGCGCAAAAGCAGATCCTGTATTACTTGAACCTATTATGAAAGTGCAAGTGGAAGTGCCAGATGAGTATCTTGGCACTGTTATGGGCAACATCACTTCACGCCGAGGACTACTTACAGGTAACGAAACTCGTCCAGGCGTTCAAGTTGTAAATGCCGAAGTGCCACTAGGAGAAATGTTTGGTTATGCAACTGACCTTCGTTCTCAATCGCAAGGGCGCGGAAACTTCACTATGGAGTTTTTAAAGTATGCCGAAGTGCCAAGAAATATCGCAGAAGGTATTATCGGACAACGCAAAAAGGCAGAAAATTAAAAATTTTTGAAAAAGTTGCGTAAATTGTTTTGAATTTTAAAAAATTTATGATATGATATCATAGTAGAATAAAAAAAGGAGATTTTTAAAAATGGCTACTGAAAAATTTGATAGATCTAAACCACACGTTAACGTCGGAACTATCGGACACGTTGACCATGGTAAAACAACTTTAACAGCTGCAATCACAACCTATTCAGCTCTTAAAGGTCTTGCTGAGGCTCAAAGATATGACCAAATCGATAAGGCCCCAGAAGAAAAAGCAAGAGGAATTACAATTAACACCGCTCATGTTGAGTATCAAACAGCTAAGCGTCACTATGCTCACGTTGACTGCCCGGGACACGCTGACTATGTTAAGAACATGATCACAGGTGCTGCTCAAATGGACGGCGCTATCCTTGTTGTTGCTGCAACTGATGGTCCTATGCCTCAGACAAGAGAGCATATCCTTCTTGCAAGACAGGTTGGTGTTCCTTACATCGTTGTATTTATGAACAAAACCGATCAAGTTGACGATCCTGAACTTCTTGAACTCGTTGAAATGGAAATTAGAGATTTGTTAACTGAATACGGTTTCCCAGGAGACAAAACTCCAATTATTAAGGGTTCTGCTCTTAAAGCTTTGGAAGCTGCTCAAGCTGGCAAGGTTGATGACCCAGCATGTGGTTGCATCCAAGAACTTCTTGACGCTCTTGATTCATATATTCCAGAGCCTGTTCGTGACACAGACAAGCCTTTCTTGATGCCTGTTGAAGACGTGTTCACAATTACAGGTCGTGGAACAGTTGCAACCGGTAGAGTTGAGAGAGGTGTTGTTCACATCAATGACACAGTTGAAATTGTTGGTCTTGGTCAAAAGAAACAAACAGTTATCACTGGCGTTGAAATGTTCAGAAAACTTCTTGACGAAGGTCGTGCAGGAGATAACGTTGGTCTTCTTCTTCGTGGTATTCAAAGAAATGAAATCGAAAGAGGACAAGTTATCTGCAAGCCTGGTTCAATTCATCCACACACAAAGTTTACAGCAGAAGTTTACGTTTTGAAGAAAGAGGAAGGCGGTCGTCACACACCATTCTTCAATGGTTATAGACCTCAATTCTATTTCAGAACAACTGACGTTACAGGAACAATCGAACTTGAAAAGGGCGTAGAAATGGTTATGCCTGGCGATAATGTAAGAATGACAATCAGCCTTATCACACCTATCGCTATTGAACAAGGACTTCGTTTCGCTATTCGTGAAGGCGGAAGAACGGTTGGTTCTGGTGTTGTTTCTTCAATTATTGAATAATTGAACTAAATAACTTGAAAAAGTTATAACCATAGGAGGGTTCTCCAAACTGATATTAAGCAAAAAAAAGACTTTCTTGTTTGAAAGTCTTTTTTTGTTATATAATTTTTGACGCATAAAAGTATTGTAAACATTATCAAAGCGACCTTTGTTCAAAACGCTCTTCTCTTCTATCTTTTCTTTCAATTTCTTTAAGTTGTTTTTTTAAATTCTTCAATTTAAAGCTAAGTTGTTTACGAGCTTCTTTTTGCGTGTTAGAATTTTCTATTTCTGCGATTGTGTTTACTATCTCTTCAACCAATTTGTCTTTGTTGAAAGAGTCATAAGCGTGTTTAGGTGTTTTTGTGTGAAACATAAAGCCCCCTTTATTTTAATTATTTTAGCATAGCATGATAAAAAAGTCAATCTTTGTCGCTTTTAGTGGTTTGACAAATTTTTTGTTTTTGTTTTATTCTAAAAGCAGTAATTTATTTGTTATTTACATTCTATTTATGATATAATTTTAACGAAAAGAGGAAAATTATGAAATTCATGGATATTTTCTATAAGGCGCTAGGGTTTGAAACAGAAGATGTCAAGGTAACAAAAAAGAAAGTGGTCAAAAATAGCGCGTCATATAATCTGAAAGTCAGTGAAAAACTACCTGACGAAATTGATGGGGTGCGTGTGTATTATCCTGAGAGTCTTGACGATTGCAAGGACAGAGCGGAGCTTCTTAAAAAAGATACGCCGTTTATTCTTGATTTAAGGCACTGTGGTGCAGGTGAAAAGCATAAGATTTTGGACTATTTTAATGGAGTTTTAGATATTTTAGGTGCAAAACAAGAGCTTATTGACAAAAATTTATATATTTTCCTTCCTAAAAACTTCGAAATTGAAATTGATTAAGATTGATAATAAGAAATTTTAATATTCTTTTGTTGCCATATTTTTGGGTAATAAAAATATTAGAGATAAGACAATAAAATTGATTAAAAATATGGTTTGTGCTTTAAAATCACATAGATATAATCAATTAGATACAAAATAGTCATTTATATATTTATTTATTAAAAAATAAATTTGTTATGTAAAAATTTAATTTTAAGTTTGTTTTATTAAAAAGTTCATTTTGAAATATATAAAGAGGTTTTATGAAAAAAAGTTTAATCAATAAAATTATTGTTCTTTCCGTTTTAATTGTTGTGGTTTTAGCACTAGATTTAGTGACTAAATATGTTTTTGATGGTATGTTCGCAGAGGGAACAGGTGTAAGTCTTGGAATTTTCAATTTGATTATTGTTCATAATCACGGGGCGGCGTGGGGAATATTCTCGGGAAATCAAGTTGGACTTGTGATTTTAAGTTTGGCATTTTTGGCGATTTTTATTTGGTTCTATGTGAAAGACAAAAAGAAAAGCTGGTTACTCACCGTTACATTTGCTTTTTTGTGCGCAGGTTGCATAGGAAATCTTTATGATAGGCTGGTGTTTGGCTATGTTCGCGACTTCATACAATTTGCTTTTTGGCAAAGTTTTCCTGTATTTAATTTTGCTGATGTGTTTTTGACTGTTGGCGTTGTGATGTTTGTCATATATCTGTTAATATATGCCTTCAAAAAGGAGAAAACACCTGCGGTTGTTGATACAATAGGCAAAATTGTGGTTGAAGAGGCTGAAAAAGAGAGAGAAACTGAAAAAAACAACCTAGAAGATAGCAAAAAAAATCAAAATGCAATGAAAAATTCGACAAAACACAACGAATTTAAAACGCGAAGTGGTAAAAATCCTCAAAGTGGCGGTCAAAAACCTCTTGAAGATAACAATAGTGACGGCAAGACGGAAGATAATGATGAGTGAAGAAAAAACATATAAAATTGAAAATGATAATGCGGGGGAGCGCTTAGATATTTTTTTGCAAAGCGAACTTCCTCTTTTTTCGCGTTCTCATATCAAAAATCTAATCGAAAAAGATTGTGTTTTTGTCAATGAAAAGTCGGTAAAAAGTGGCTACAAACTCCGCGAGAATGATTTAGTAAAAATTTTTATCAAAGAACCAGAAAAAATCTCCACTTTGGAAGAGGACATTCCTTTTGACATAGTCTATGAAGACGAAGATGTAGTGGTGGTAAATAAACCTCAGGGGCTTGTGGTTCATCCCTGCACTTCGACAAAAAGCGGAACTCTCGTCAACGGGCTACTTCATAGGGTTAAAAATTTAAGTGGCATAAATGGAGTTTTGCGTCCTGGGATTGTGCATAGGCTTGATAAGGACACAAGCGGATTACTTGTTGTGGCTAAAAATGACAGGGCGCACATTTCTTTACAAGAGCAGATAAAAAACAAGACCTGCAAGCGTATATATTTGGCAGTGCTGGAAGGAAATCTCAAAGATGATACTGGCGAAATTGTCACAAAGATTGCGCGTGATAAAAAGGATAGAAAGAAAATGGCTGTTGCAGATGTTGGGCGTGAGGCTATCACCGATTATAAGGTGCTTGAACATTTCAAGAATGCTTCTCTCGTCATGTTTTCTTTAAAGACAGGCAGAACTCATCAAATCAGAGTGCATGCAAAATACTTAGGTCATCCTATTATTGGCGATAAACTATACGGCAAAGAGGTTAAAGGTTTGAACGGACAATTGCTTCATGCCGTGCGACTTACTTTTGTTCATCCATCGACCAAAGAAGAAATGACCTTTGAAGTGCCACTTCCAGACTATTTTGAAAAGTATTTAGATAAACTTAGAAAGATGTGAAAGCGCTATGCTTGCTTAGAAAATTCAGCATAAATTGTCGGCGAAAACGGCGCTTAATTTCAACTTTTGTCTTTCGCCAAAAGTCTTACCATTCGCTTGTTTTCGCCGACGGGGTTCCCCGAAAGTGCTTGTCACTTTTGGGGTAATTGTTGAAAAATTAACAAAATATATTATAATTCTTTAAAAATTTTAGTAATTTATGGTAAAATAATGTTATGAAATATTATACAAGGCATTATAAAAAAAATGATAAAGGTGAGTGGGAAGAATTTGAACCGCCTAAAGAAGATATTGAAACGAAATGCTCGATATGTGGAAGTAAGGCTTTCAAAGATCCCTATGGTAATGGGCATTGTGATAATTGTGGATGGATTTTTGAGATAGCCGAGATTGAACTTGAAAAATCTAGAGGTATAAGCTATCCGATGCTTGTAACTCCAACAACTGCAAGAGAACAATATAAACAAGGTAAACCTTTTAAGGCAACCTTTGAAGAGTTTTTAAATGGGTTATTTTTTTATAGCGAAATGCTGTTTGAATATAATAATGAAACTTATGAGGTATTGTTAAAGGCTAAAAAAGATTCTCAAAGTGATGATTATGATATTATTTTTTGTTGTGAAAAATTCCAGCAAGAATATAAATCTCGTGAAGAGTTTGAAAATAAAGCTAACATAAATGGTATTTTGCTAAAAGATATGTGGGATAAAATAGAGAAGCCGTCGTTTATGTTTTGTGGTTAAAAAGCATGAAATTCCTAAGCGTTTTATAAGCAAAATGTTGTAGCAAACAATATCTTATATAACCCTAGTAGCTTTAGCAAACCTTCAAGTGGTAACGCTAAAATACAACAAGGAGCCACTGTGTGAATTTTTATATAAAAATTGTGAGAACATATATTTGAGCGAGATTAATTCTCGCTTTTTATTTTTTCAACTCAAACATTCATCATATCTTGTAAGTAAGTGCAAAATATGATTGTGATAAATTAATGCTAATGGTTGCAAGGTGTTTATGTTTTATTGTAAATATTTCACAAAATAATGTTAAATTTAATATAATTTTATAGGTTGAAAGACCGATTACAAGGGAGAAAATATATGAATTGTAATAGATGTAATGACAGGTGTCGACCA